>Ga0272440_1000488_pt1 | contig 33549 bp, 10 predicted proteins | sample SSMMMBAug17_FD_192440 | JGI IMG/M metagenome (GOLD analysis project Ga0272440, IMG submission 192440) | Marine sediment archaeal communities from Little Sippewissett salt marsh, Falmouth, MA, United States - SSM-MMB-Aug17 | ecosystem: Environmental > Aquatic > Marine > Wetlands > Sediment ... | reverse complement strand
CCACCAGGTGGGTAATGTCAACGATGGCGTTATCCGTGTAATATCCAGTTGCTTGTAATTGTTTTGAAGAACCACGGTCAATCGTAATATTTTCAGGAGAAATGCGGATGGACAACAAATCAGGCGCTCGAACGGTTAAACTGGCATAACCGGTAATGGTCTGAAATGTTGCTCGAACATAAGTTGTTCCTGTGGATATCGTATTTACAAGACCTTTGTTGGGAGAGTCATTACTCACTCTGGCAACGGTAATTTCAGATGTTGTCCATTCGACTTTGTCAGTAATATCGTAACTGGTGTCATCTGAAAAAATACCCATTGCAGAAAATTGATGCATTCCACCCATAGGAATTGAAATACTGGATGGATCAACAATAATCGATTGAAGTGCTGCATCAGAAACTGTCAAAAATGTGGCGCCAGTCAAATCTTTATACATGGCAAGAATTGTTGTTATACCTGGTTTTTCAGAGGTTAAAAGACCTTTTTGGGTATCTTCATCAAAAAAATCTGCCACCTGAGGGTCGTCAGAAAACCATATGACCTGATGCGTGACATCTTCAACTGTCAGGTCAGAAAATATTGCTTGAGCGCTGAATTGTTCCTGGCTGTAGACAGGAATGGTTTTATTTTGAGGAAGAATTCGTAGTTGATTAAAAACAGCTTCAGAAACAGTTAAATCAACAAAAGCTGAAATATCGCCCATTGCTGCAATAATCTGAGTGGTTCCTACGGAAACAGCCTCAGTAAGACCCTTTAATCCATTAACATTGCTTACTTTAGCAATAGAATTGTATTGAGATGTCCAGGCGACCTGTTCGGTAATGTCTTGTTGAGTATCGTCACTGTATACGCCAATGGCATGAAATTTTTTAGTGAACCCTTTGGCAATAATCGCATCATCTGTTTCTGGAAATATCTGAATAGCGGTCAGTTCTCCATCATTAACAATAATGTCCGTAGATGCCATTTTGGCATCATATTCAGCAATAATTTGTGTTTTTCCTTTTGATATGGCTCGTGCCAGACCTCTTAAATTTAGTTCATTGCCTACTGTTGCTATTGCGACATTTTTGGATGACCAGGTAACATCATTGGTAATATCAAGTGTGGTTTCATCAGAAAATGTCCCCATTGCATAAAATTGCTGCGTGTGGAATGGATGCAGCATAGGATTTTGCGGAGCAATGCGAAGACCCGTTAAAACAGGCTCAACAATATCAATATTAATAAAATTGTTGATACCATCAAGACTGGCAAAAATTAATATTTCTCCTGTAGCAAAGGAGTTTATTAATCCTGACTGTTCACTATTAATGGTTGCAATACTGTTATTGGATGAAGACCAATTGACTTGCCGGGTAATGTCTATTTGCGCAGATGTTTTTTCAAATGTCCCGAATGCCTGTAAGTGAACCGGCATTCCACTTGGAAAAGATTGCATGTCCGCATTTATATGAATATCTTTAAGTGCGCCATAAAGCGTTTGACGCAGATGCTTTTGGGATGATTTGATATCAGGCAATGTCAATCCCATTTGATTTATTGTAGGATTGATAAAAATAGCTGATTCAAAATCAACTGAACTCTGTTCAAAATCAATAGAAATATTATGATGACTCAATGTATTTTGAATCATCGTAGAAATAGTAATGCCATTGTCCGGATCATTATCAATGTCCAATGACTGCAAAAATCGACAGAGGTTTGTAATACATGGTTCCGTTATATCGGAAGCATCTGGAAACAAATCCAGTGGTGTTATTTGGGCCTTAGCCTCTGTCTGACCAATGAAAATATCACCCACATAAAATGATATGGTTTCATTTTCCCGATATTCAAAAGTACCATTATCATCAGTTGTTCCTGAAAGCGTTTCTGTGACATACTTTAATCCAGAAACAGCACTATCTAAAAAAACACCTTTTTGAACGGGTCGTGGTCGTGAATAATCACCGCCTGCGCCGCAGGAAGCGAATGCTAAAAGCACGAATACTATAAAATATAGTTTTACCCATAAATATTTGTCATTTATTGTCATAAAAAACCTTTCGATTAATATATACATAGCGTGTGTTTAACCATTTGATAAATATCAAAAAAAGTGGAATATTATAGCAGTTTACCAGAATGAGTCAATTTATTTTTGCAATATTCATGCATTCTTTGTTCATCATGGCATCAATAAGAGTACTTTATATAAAATGTAACATACTATTTTATTTTTGACAATGATACATCGTTTTTTATTGTAAAACATATTTGTCATTTTTTATGAATTCTGATAAATCATAAAACGATAACGGCTATTTTAAAATTCGTGTTAATTGATGAAAAAATCTGTTCATAAAAGTTTTGTGCAAATCAACAGATGATTAACATTTGTTATAGATCTGATCGTTTTTCCATCCTTTTTTCCAGATCGAATGCTTCCTGATTATCACTATTTTGTTTTATTTTTTTGGATAAAAAATTTTTGAGATGTATTATTGCCGTTAAATTATTCAATTATTTTAACCCCAATTATTGCGTTTTTTTTATGAAAACACTGGTATCATCCATATATTATCCGGATTTTTCAACACAGTGTGAACGCCCCTTGTTCATGGTTCCGGTTTCAGCAGGGTTTCCTTCGCCAGCAGAGGATTATATCGAGGGAAAACTTGATTTAAATCAGCACCTGATCAAACATCCGGCAGCAACATTTTTTGTTCGTGTTACTGGAGATTCTATGATTGACGCTGGAATTCATCCAGGAGATATTCTGATTGTGGACAGATCCATTGAAGTTATTGATAAAAAAGTGGTGATTGCAGTAATTGATGGAGAACTTACTGTCAAACGCATTCGAAAGACCTCGTCAGGTTTTATGCTTGTGCCTGAAAATCAAAAATATTCACCGATTTCCATCAGCCAGGATACAGAATTTGATGTTTGGGGTGTTGTAACATCAGTTATTCATAAATTGTGAGTAAAGATGAAAAAAACAACAACATTTGCTTTGATTGATTGTAATAATTTCTATGTTTCGTGTGAACGGGTTTTTAATCCCCGATTAAATGGGAAACCTGTGATCGTCCTATCCAACAACGATGGTTGTGCAGTCGCACGCTCTAATGAGGCCAAGTCTTTGGGTGTTGGCATGGGGGCACCTGCATTTAAAATTGCAGACCTGATAAAAAAATATAATATACAGGTTTATTCGTCAAACTATTCCCTTTATGGGGATATGTCTGATCGTGTCATGAATACGCTATTGTCCTTTACACCCCATATTGAAATTTATTCAATTGATGAGGCATTTCTTGACTTATCTGACATTCATCAAAAGGATAGGGAAGCATTTTGCACAAATATTCGACAAACGGTCTTACAATGGACAGGTATTCCTGTGTCTATTGGTGTTGCTGCCACCAAGACGCTTGCAAAAGTTGCCAATCGAATTGCCAAAAAATCGACTAAAGCCAAAGGATTTTTAGATTTAACAGAATCTCCTTATCTGAATTATGCGCTTGAAATAACGGATGTCGCCGATGTCTGGGGCGTTGGGCGAAAATATTCCACGTATTTAAATAATAATGGCATTATGAATGCTTTACAATTAAGAGATGCAGAATCATTACTGATCCGAAAAAAGATGGGCATATGTGGCATCAGAATGCAGCATGAGCTTGCTGGAAAATCATGTTTTCCTTTGGAAGTAAATCCACCATCTAAAAAAGGGATATCTGTATCACGAACGTTTAAGAAAGCTGTTACTGATATTGATGATTTAAAAGAAGCCATGGCAACTTTTGTCAGCAGAGGAGCGGAAAAATTAAGAAAGGAAGAATCAGTGGCTAAAATAATGGTGATTTTTATCACTACTGGCCGTTTTACCGATCACCGCTTTTTTCAATCGAAAGTTATATCGTTACCTGTTGCAACGAATTGTACACCAGAATTAATCAAATATGCCAATGAAGGCATAAAAAAAATTTTTAAAAAAGGGTATTCATATAAGAAAATTGGCGTCATTTTTCAGGAATTATATAGAGAAACCTGTTATCAGGCAGGCTTGTTTGACAGAATTGATCGACAAAAATTCAAAAAAATTATGATATCCCTTGATGCGGTGAACAAAAAGATGGGTACAAATACATTAAAGTATGCTGCAACAGGTTTAAAATCGTCCCCCAAATGGCAAACTGTTTTTAATATGCGTTCGCCCGCATATACAACAAATTGGGAGCAATTGCCTGTTGTTCTGTAACCTTTCCTTCTCTATTTTATCCCACTATTCCTCCATAACCAACGCAATTGGTTTCTCTGGATAAAATGTCCTATATTTTCTATATTATTAAAAAAAATCATTGAATTTTAGAATGATATATAATAAAAATAAATATTGTTCATTTAATATATTCGTTTATAAATATTTAATCAGATTATCTTCAACATAGTACATCACTTTATTTCCATTTTTCAGTATATCTGTTTTACCATAGAAATCAGGAGAGTTCACATGTCAATTTCAAATGATTTACTTATTCGTTTGCCTGGTAAATTAAAACAAAAAATTGAATTTGAGGCTGAAAACCAAGGTGTTTCTATTAATGAGCTTGCAATGTATATATTTGCAAAAGAAATTGCTAATATTGAAGCAAGTAATCAACAATCTTTGACATGCAAAGATTATCCCCGCCAAATTTTTACGCCTGAATTTGCAGAGGCAATGGCAATTTCTGCCATTCAAAAATCTTATTCAGAAAATCAAGCACTATTAAAAAAAGATGTCAAGACACTATATACCATTGCTGGATATACATTCAAAGAAGATGCAACCCAAAATGGTACATTAATGATTAATCAAAAGCATTGCGGAATAATCAATAAAAATTTAGTGGAATGTATTGATGGTACTGTTGATCTTAAAGAATGTGGACGTCTGATAAATATTAAAAATACAGATAAATCTCGAGGGTTAATTATTGTCTCATCAAAAGGATTTGATGACAATGCAAGATCAATTTTAGAGGACAATCATATATCATGTCTAACCTATCACGAGTTGATTAATGAAATTCTTCCTCTGGATAATTACATCAGAGAACAAATCAAAACATATGAAAAAAAAGTGTTGGATCAGTGGGAAGGCAAAGATTTTTTTGTTCCACCTGATATACAGGCGGCGACTACATTCAAGCGCTATCCTGTGTTACCCTATTTTGCCAGATGGATTCGAAGTGATCATGTCCCCTTATTAATCCTTTTAGGTAATGTGGGAAGCGGAAAAACAACGCTTTTAAATTTTTTAACCTACCAGCTAGCGCGAGGTTTTATTGAAGATCCTTCCCGATATCCTTTACCCGTTTTTATTTCGCTTAAAACGGTCAATGATGAGCTTACGCTTGAAAATATCATTACCCGTCATTTTTCTCAGCATGGTGTCAATAATATAGATCTAAATCGTTTTTTTCATCTGCTCAATACCAAAAGGCTGGTTCTGCTTTTTGATGAATTTGATGAAATGACAGACCATACGCCTTGGAAAATAGCTCAAAAAAAATATCAAGAACTCTGCAAAGCATCAAACAAAGGCGGAAAAGTCATATTAACCTGTCGTACACATTTATTTAAAAATATTACTGAACAAAATAAATTATTTGATGTTGGTCTTTCTTTTTCTGAATTCGAAGAAGCTCTTACCGAGAATCAAATTGATGATAAGGATAATGCAGATGACAATTTATCAGATGGTGATTTATCAAAAATAATTTATTTGCGAGAATTTGATGAAAAACAAATTTCAGAATTTATTCAAAAAGCAAAACCGGATACATTTAATGAAGACCTGGAAAAAATAAAGCAGATATATCATTTATACGAATTAGCAACCTCTCCTCTTTTACTGAAAATAATTGTCAAACAGCTCGAAATGATTCATGACGCATCGGATATTTCATCCAATGAACTTTATGGTATATTCACCCAACAATGGTTTGACCATATAGAATCTGATAGGTGGCTACTTGAAAAGAAAGTCAAAAATGATCTCATGCTCCGCCTTGCCTGGGAAATGTGGAATTCTAATAACAATGAGATGCATTACATATCATTTTTGTCATTCCTGACCCCCTTTACAAAGCCAAGAAAATGGTCCGAAAAAAATTTACGTTTAATCATCAGAGAATTAATGGCAGCCTCCTTTCTAAAACGAAATGATGATGGTCATTATTCATTTATTCATCCGTCAATAATGGAGTATTTTCTGGCAAAGCGTTTATATATAGCTTTTAAATCAAACAAAGCTGTAAAAAAACTTTTAAATGCAAAGCGTTTTAATCGCAAAATAATTTATTTTTTATCATCATTGGATAAAGAATCCAAGTGTGTAATAGCCTTATTACAAAATATATTGAAAGCACCTTATCATAAAAATATATCTGAAAATGCTTTACAAATTCTTTATTGGTTTGCGCGATATTCTTGTAATATGGAAGAAAAAGTAACTGACATTGAAAAACTCCAGAAAGAAACAGCTCTCCTGATTCCATCAAAAACTCAACTCACTCAGGCTGCTTTACAAGAAATTGATCTGGAAGCTGCAGATTTGCAGGAAGCTGATCTTGAATACGCTAATCTTACCAATGCTAATTTATTAAATGCATTGATTCAAAAAGCAAATTTAAAAAGTGCCAGACTTGATGGCGCTATAATGGGTGAAGATGGTGTTGTTCAACAACCTCAAATTTCCGAAGAAGATGATGATTTTGCCGATGAAATATTAGACGACGATATAGCTGATGATATTGAGCTTGAAGATCTTGACGACGACGAAGATGATGATATTGATTTTAGTGATGACAATGGAGAAGAAGATATTGAAATGGAACTGGTTGAAGATACAGAAGAAGAGATTGAATTAGAAGACTCTGAAGATGATATTGAAATAGCTGATGATATTGAAATAGAAGATAATATTGAAATAGCTGATGATATTGAAATAGAAGATGATATTGAATTCGATGAATCCGAAGATGATATTGAATTCGATGAATCTGAAGAAAATATTGAACAGGATGAAATTCAAGAGGAAGCCTTAGAGACAGAGGAAACTGAAATAGATGGCGAAAATAGTGAAGATACGACAGAAAGTGTTGAAGAAGAGGATGTTCCCGATATTATCATGGAGGAAGAAGCACCTGAAGAAGAAATTGCTATAGATAATAAGCCTGATAAAGAAAAATTAATGCCTGCTATTCAATCGGGTCATAATTATCCTATTTGTTCGATATCTTATCATTCCAAATTACACTTATTGGCCAGCAGTGATAGTGGGGGCGGTATTCTTGTCATCGATGTCAACACGAAAAGGATTCTTTTCCAACTGGATGGTCATCAACAAACTGTCAATACAGTTCAGTTTTCTCCTGATGGTAAATATCTTGTCAGTGCCAGTGATGATCATACACTCCGAGTATGGGACATTAAAAATGGCGGTTCGATCTTTAATTATGAAAGACATCAGAGTGCTGTTATTTCGGCTGCCTTTTCTCCTGATAGTCAGAATATTGCCAGTGGAAGTGAAGATCAAAGCATCCATCTTTGGAATGCCAGGTACGGAAATGTCAAACATGTTTTCAATGGACATTCCGGTGCTGTTTCATCCCTCGATTTCTCTCCAGATGGTCGTTTTATTGTTAGTGGTAGTTTTGATCAATCGATATGTTTATGGGACGTTCAATCAGGAGAGGCTAAAAAAACATTTAAAGGACATCAACGGTATGTCAGTTCAGTAAAATTTTCTCCTGATAATCAGAATATTGCCAGTGGAAGTGACGACAAAACGGTTCGTATTTGGAATCTTCAAAAAGATGAAGCCATTCATGTTTTGCATGGACATTCACAAACGGTATCTGCAATAAATTTTTCACCCAATGGTAAAATTCTGGTTAGTGCCAGTTATGATAAAACGCTTCGATTATGGAATACTCATGATGCACTACCTGTCGATATCCTAAAAGGTCACCATGAGAATGTAACCGATGTTACTTTTATATCCGATAATAACAGACTTATCAGTGGAAGTAATGACCAGAATTTACGGTTATGGGATATAGAAAAGGGCGGTACGGTATATATTTTCGATAAGAATTTGAATTCAATCAGTTCGATATCTTTTTCTCCGGATGGAAAATCTCTTGTAAATGCAAATAATGACAAAACGTTTTGTTTATGGAACATTCAGAATGGTGATCCCCAAGTTTTTGAAGGTCATCAGGATCAGGTAAAATCTGTACAATACTCACCAGACAGCCACTTAATTGCCAGTGGAAGTGATGATCAAACTGCACGTGTATGGGATACTCAAAAAAAAGAAGCTTTACATATCCTTTATGGTCATAGTGACAGTGTCAACTCGGTCGATTTTTCTTTTAATGGAAATAATCTTGTTACAGGAAGTAATGATCAAACCATTCGCATTTGGAGTGTCCAAACCGGTGAAACGAAAAATACAATGAAAGGGCATTCAAGCGCTGTTATTTCTGTAAAATTTTCACCTAATGGACAACTTGTTGCCAGTGCAAGTTTTGATAAAACTGTTCGTTTGTGGAATATTAAAAATAGCAAAGCTACACATATTTTAAAAGGCCATTCAAAATCAGTGGTTTGTGTTGATTTTTCACCCGATGGAAAATTTCTTGCCAGTGGCAGTTACGATAAAACGATCCGATTATGGAAAGTTCAAAGAGGAAAACTTTCTCAAGCCTTGAAAGGCCATACTCACTCAGTGGTTTGTGTCGCTTTTTCACCGGATGGAAAACATTTAGTTAGCGGCAGCTATGATCAAACGGTTCGTCTGTGGGATTTAAAAACAGGTCAATGCCAGAAAATTATGAAAGGCCATTGGGGAGGGGTATACTCTGTCAGATTTTCAAAAAATGGTAAATATATTGTAGCAGCAGGTACAGGCGGTAGAATGCAATTCTGGGATCCATTTCTTGGCAAAACATTTTTGTATCGGTATTATTTTGAACCTGATGCATGGATTGATTTAATGCCTGAAGGTCGATTCAATGGCAGTAAACAAGCAATGAAATATTTGCGATATACTGAAATTGAAACCTTAAAAAATTATTCATCAGAAAATTTGCTTGATGATTTCTTTAAGCCTGATGATGTAAAATCATTATTGTTGATGTATAATGAAGGCCGGGTTCAGAACAAATTTTTTTAATGCTTTTTTAAACCCACCAATTTTAATCTTAATGATTGTTTTTCTTTTTCAAACTTGATAAAAGCCTTCCATCAATATGTTTAAAAAGGAGAAACAAATGTCTATTAATAAAGATTTGCTGGAAATTCTTGTATGCCCTAAGTGTAAGGGGGACATTTATTTAAATGAAAATCAGGATGGTCTTATCTGTGATAAATGTAAACTCATGTATGAAATCAGAGATGATATTCCAATTATGCTGATTGATGAAGCAAAACCCATTAAGTAGATTTAAATGAGTGAACCCCATCTGTCAAAACCCGCCTGCCTGATTGCAGGAATGTTTATGAAAGATAAATCATTATTCGAGCCTGTTGTGGAATTATTAATGAATTCTTTTGGTCCAGTTGAAATGGTTAGTCGTTGGTTTGATTTTGATTATACTTCATACTATGAAAAGGAAATGGGAACTCCTCTTTTCCGTCGGATGGTATCATTCAAGCAATTGATTGACCCAGCTATTTTGCCTGAAATTAAACAAACAACCAATGCTATTGAAAAAGAATATGCCAGTCAAAGCAACAGGCAAATCAATATTGATCCGGGTTATATTGTTGCTGAAAGATTTGTTTTGGCGACTGGAAAAAATTATACTCATCGAATTTATTTAAATAAAGGTATTTATGCAGACTTGACACTGATCTATCAAAAAGGAAAATTTCAGGATCTCCCCTGGACCTATCCGGATTATGCTGCTCAAAATGTAAAATCATTCTTAACCAATGTCCGAAAATATTATATTGCAACAAAAAGTATGTAGCTTTATAGAAATGAAAGAATATATTTATGTTAAAAAGTATGACTGCCTTTGCAAGGGCAGAAGAAACCACAGAAAAAGTTCAGGTTGTTGTTGAAATACGAAGTTTAAATAGTAAAAATTTGGATATGATTCTTCGATTGTCGTCTGCTTATTATGTGTTTGAAGATCAAATCAAAAAAAACATCCAAAGTCGTCTGAGTCGTGGACGAATTGAAACCATGATATCCATTCAGGAGAATGTGGATGAACAAGATAAATTTGAGGCCAATTTGGAGCGTGCAACGCAATATATGCACATTCTTAATCAAATTATTGATCATTTTGAACTGAATCACACGGTTAATTTAAGAGATATCATGAAGGCCGGCGGTATTATCAAGCCTGTTGAAAAAGAAAATAATTTGGAATCCGTTGAACCTTTTTTGCTTAACAGTCTTAATCGAGCCCTGGATGATCTTTGTACGATGCGATCAGCAGAAGGAGAAATTCTTTCCATCGATATCAATAAACGATTGGATTTTATTGAGCAGGAAATAGGCAAAATATCCGATTTTGCGAATGGTCAGGTTGCTTACTATCAACAAAAATTGAAAGATCGTATTGCGGTTTTAACCAATAATATTATTGAAATTGATCCGGTTCGGATCGCTCAGGAAGCCGCTATACTTGCCGATAGAAGTGATATTTCCGAAGAAATAATTCGCTTACAAAGTCATATTCAACAGTTTAGAAATTTTATTCAAGAAAACACACCTGTTGGAAGAAAATTGAACTTTTTACTTCAAGAAATAGGCAGAGAATTAAACACAATTGGATCAAAATCAGGAAATGTTGAAATATCAAAAATTATCGTTTCATTAAAATCAGAACATGAAAAAATCAGAGAACAAATTCAAAATATTGAATAACATACCCAAAAAGGAGAACTCATGGAACAAAGTCTTTTAAACATTGGATTTGGAAATACTGTGGTTTGTGATCGTGTGGTTTCAATAGTATCACCAAATTCTTCACCAATGAAGCGTTTAAAAGACGAAGCTAAAAATGATCGACGACTCATTGACGCTACTCATGGAAGAAAAACACGTTCAATTATTATAACGGATAGCAACCATGTAATATTATCTGCCATACAGCCAGAAACAATATCTCAACGTTTTGAAATCATAAGAGATAATAATTTATCTCAAAAAAATATTGGAAAAATGATTTGAGTGTAATCAAAAGATAGATCTTTCCGGAGTTTCTATGACAACCTTATTGGCTATTTTTTTAATATCATTATTGCTCTCGCTCATCTTAACACCTATTGCCAAATGGTTAGGTCAACAGTTAGGTGCCATTGATATCCCCAATGAAAGAAAATGCCACCAAATACCTATACCGAGAAATGGCGGACTTGCCATTGTCTCTACTTTTTTTTTAACCCTCATACTGATGTCTTTTTTTAATACAGATATCTCAAATAAATTAGATCTGAATCGTCAGATGATTTTTCTTTTTACAGGAAGTTTTATTTGTTTTGCTGTAGGATTATTTGATGATTTTAAACGCCTCGGGCCATATGTAAAATTTATGGTTCAAATAATAGCTGCAACGATTGCCTTTATGGGGGGAATTCGTATTGAATTCTTTTATTTAGGTGACTTTCATTTTCAGGCAGGAATGTTCAGTTATTTTATTACCGTTTTCTGGTTTGTATTTTTCATAAATGCCATCAATCTTATCGATGGTCTGGATGGACTGGCTGCAGGAATTACTTTTTTTGCCTGTGTTGTATTGGTGGTGTTGTCCATTATTCGAGAAGATTTTTTAACGGCTGTATTGTTTACCGCTTTGAGTGGATCCATTTTAGGATTTTTGCGATATAATTTCAATCCTGCATCAATATTTATGGGCGATGGCGGAAGCTATTTTTTGGGATATATTATTGCAGGATTATCGATTGTAGGTGCTGTCAAAAGTCAATTGGGTGCGGCCCTGCTTATACCCTTGATCGCCCTGGGGGTTCCTATTTTTGATACAATGATATCCCCTTTGAGACGCTTTATGCTTGGAAAATCTCTGTTTAAACCTGATAAAGGGCATATTCATCATCGTCTGCTGGAAAAAGGCTTATCGGCTCGTCGATCTGTACTTATAATTTATGGCATATCCATTTGTTTGTGTTTATTTTCTATATTATTGGTAAATTTCAGAAATGAACAGGCTGGATTGTTTTTAATTATATTAGGATCAGGTTCTGTTGTTTTCATCCGAAAAATTGGATATTTTGACTATTTTGCAACGGATAAAATATATGGCTGGTTCAAAGATGTTACTGATGAAGCAGGTTTTACTCGAGATAGACGAACGTTTTTATCGCTACAATTGGAAATTGCAAATGCCGTAAAATTAAATACGTTATGGGGAAAAATATGTAATGCACTGGATCGTCTTGAATTTGATATGGCAGAACTCGTCATTCATAATGAAGAAGAAATGAATCATGCGGCGACCCCATTGAAAGAAGACATTCCTGTAGATAATCAAAACCATACATGCTGTATGAAAAATACATTTGAATGGATCTGGATCAGAGAAACATTCCATCCTGAACAAGATATCTCAAAACCGGGTATTTTTAAAATCGAACTGCCACTACTCAACAATGACGATAAAAGCTTTGGGACGCTTTGGCTTATTAAAGATTTACAGCGAAATACAATTTCACATTATACCTTAAGGCGCGTGGAACATCTCAGGCGATCCATTATCAGGGCATTGAAAAAAATCGTTGATTCAAAAGAATTATAGTCGGAATTATCCCTTGGGTCATTAAGGCCACTTTTTCCCTCAAAAATAGCGATATGCATTGCTTTACGCCTTTTTTCAAACATTGCCGATTCGTTTAATCTTTCAGCCAATTCATTCAAAAATTGATCCTCCGCAGCCCTCCTCTTGCACTATAGATTTACCGAAAGGGCGTATCCAACCTTTGGATACGCCCTTACCGAAATGGTTTATTGTCTTTGCTTATTATGATGCGAAGATGAATATCCATAATTTTTCTTTTGCATATCATTAGCTTCGAGTAATGAACCGGTAGACCAGTGAATATGTTGATCAAAAATTCTAACGCTAATCAGGATTTTGAAGACGTAACAGTTTCAAATTTTCCCACGCATCTGTCAGCATTGGATTGGGTATATCTCCTGTTATCTCCGATCGATAAACTCTTAAATTTACCTGCTGATAGAGAATCAGGCCAAAAGCACGTTCATACCAGAGATGCTGTAATTTGTGATAAATATGTTCTCTTTCAAGTGTATGTGACGTTTGAATTCCTTTATTGCATAATTGATCAATTTCTACATCTGAAACACCCATCAAATGTCCATAATTTCCTTGTGAATGCATAAATGGGTATAAAAAATTATGGGGATCAGGAAAGTCAGCAACCCATCCTGTAATGAAAATCGGGTATTCATATTGTCGATAACCAATCAGATAATCTTTCCAATCGACTTGTCGGACATCTATTCTACATTTGGGATGAATCTGCATAAGGTTTTCAGCCAGCATTTGAGCAGCAACGCCTCGCATTTCATTTCCGGAGTTATAGGCCAGCACCATATAGAAACCTTCTTTCCAAACCTTTCCACCCCACGCTTTTTTCAGGTGATAGCGTGCTTTGTCCAAATCGAATTCATAAACAGGGACATTGGTTTGAAAAGGGAGCCCATTGATATTAGGGCTTGATGGGACAATTGCTTCACCATTAAACACTTCTTTTTTATAGGAGTTTCTGTCGAACAAATGCAAAAAAGCCTTTCTCGCATGAATGTCTGAAAAAAAATTGGGGGGAATACCTTTTCCATCAAGACATCCACTGCCGATAGTGTCATTTCCAGGGAAACGGACTTTTTGACAAAAAAAAGCACAAGAAACAGACAATTGGGGAACTGAAGTCCAATTAATACCCGACATTTTCTTGACAGATTCAAAATATGGAGCATCTATAGACACACGATGGGCATCACCATTTTGCAACATTAATTTTCGGGTTGACCACTCTTTGATGCATTTGACAATGGCAGTTTTAAAAAAAGGCTTTGAGCCCCAATATTGCTCAAATCGTTCAAAGACAAATTGATGAGAAGGTTTCCAGCTTTTTTTTCTATAAGCACCGGTTCCATTGCACACATGATGTAATGGCTCTGTTCCTGGTTTTGGATTATTGAATTTTAATGCATTGTCTATATTGCCATCCCAACACCCCTTGGATATTGCCCAGGACTTAGAAAGAATGACACTGGATGCCTGACTCAATAAGCATAAAAAAGGGGGGTAGGGTTTGGGTAATTGAAAAACAACCTTATTCTCTAAAGCTTTAATGCATTGATTTATTTTGAAAATTACCTGAACGTCAATTTGGCCATCATTATTTCGAGTACTCCTAAAGCCCGTCAAAGCTTCAAGTAGCATCCACATAGGGCCACTGACAGGATCAGTGATCATATTTCGTTTAAAAGAATATACCACATCTTCAGCAGAAAGATATTGGCCATCATGAAATGTAACATTATTGTTTATGGTAAAGGTATACATTTTTCCGTCTGCTGAAATACACTTGTTTTTCAACGAGGGGACATTCATTGCAAGAACTGGAATAAAAGTATCGGTCTTTGATCCATCAAAAAAAATTAAGGGTTCGTAAATATTTAAAATTCGTTGATATGATGTCTCATCATAGGCAACTGCTGGATCCAATGTTCTGAGATCGCTGTATGTAACTAAAACATAAGGCTGATCTTCAACTGCATGTGCAAGCGATTGCCAATGGGGTTCAACAAAAAGAAATTGAACTAAAAGACAAAATATAAAACATAATAGCCTATCATTATCTGGGGGCATATCTAATAATTCCTATCAGTTTAGTTGTTGGTCTTTTAATCTCTACGATATAAAAAAATATCATAATTTTTAATATTCGCAAAGAATCACATTCATTTTATGAAAAAAATCGCATAGGTCTATGAGTATAGGTTATCAGAGTCAGACGTTCCCCTGAATATTCAGCAGGAACGAATCAGATCGCATCAAAAACAGCATTGCCAATACGCAACTGATAAAAATTATACTCGTTTATAAAGGTTGGGATTGATATATTGTGAGGAGTATTCTGAATCCGGGTAATCCGTGTATTCATTTTTCCTATTACACTAAAAAAAACGTAGAAATCAGGGAAAAGAAAACATTCCCTCTCCCTGATTCTACTGAGGTTATGATATTAATGGGACATATTTTTGATGTGTAAAATAAGCCCAATGAGAACACAAATAAAGAAAAAGCTTAATATTTCGTGCCATCTGAATGATAATTGATTGCCGTGTATGCATTTTTCCTATTACACTAAAAAAACGTAGAAATCAGGGAAAAGAAAACATTCCCTCTCCCTGATTCTACTGAGGTTATGATATTAATGGGACATATTTTTGATGCGTAAAATAAGCCCAATGAGAACACAAATAAAGAAAAAGCTTAATATTTCGTGCCATCTGAATGATAATTGATTGCCGACTTCACTGATAAAACAGCCACCACTACCACCATCACCGCCTGAAGATTGCGGTTCTGGAGACTCAATAACAACATCCAGACCGACAAGCGTTAAATGGTTCATTTCTAAAAATACCAGGCCATCTTCACTGATGGTTGCCGATAAATTTTCTGCTCGAAAACCATGGGTATGGTCACCAGCTTCGCTGATTAAGGTTTCTATGGCTACTGTTGTTAAATCACTGGTTCCGGATAGTTTGTCTGACGCTGGATTCAGATATATAGGAAGTGATATTAATGGTGCATTTGCCATGCGAGATTCAAGTATAATCGGATTGTAACGTACCGGTTTACCCGCAAAAGGCCCTTCTGCCATATAGAATGACAAAGACACACCATTGCCTGCATTTGTCGGATCAAAAGTGTAATAATTAACCGCAATACGGAGTTTATCATCTGGCTGCACTGTCGTCAGATGGCTGTATGGATCTGGCTGAAACTCATCTGTTTGTTCATTATAATTCAATTGACCACCACTACCATCACTGTCATCAATATACAGGTATTCTAAAGGAATGGGCGGAATCGTAATGGACATATGTCTATCGATGCCCTGATTGTCCAAAAGTGTTGCATGGCATATTGTCCCTGCAAGTGGATAAAACTCACTTGATCCCCGTGAAATATACAGAGGTGAATTTCCAAATTCATTTGTAAAAGCGGTCGTTTCATCAGTTGATATGGATCGACGTCGATTGATAAGGCTTTGTTGCCAGTCAATGGTTATCTGGTCAATTTTTTGTGCATGACCATAAGCACCACCATAAAAAAGAAATTCGACGCTATAGGTATTTCCATTGGCAGTTGTCCAGGGATCAGAAGATGTCCATTGATAAGCATAAGGTGCATTTGAGGAACCATCACCCGATATTTCATTTCGATCCACTGGAATTTCTCCGGATGCTGTTTGAATATGGACGTAAAATTGGTCATCTGAAGCAAGATTCTTTTTGACTGCCCACAGTTTTATACCATTTGAGTTTAACATATAAGAAACATCAACGCCAGGTGGGTTGGGATTGAATGTTTCTTTTCGGGTCAATGTAATATCCAATTGCTGATCGTCGTAACATTCAAAATATTTTTGATGATTGCTTTCTTTTTCATACTCATAAGGTAAATAATTAGGGGCAACAATCAACAATCGATACGTACTCTTTGGAAGTGTTACATCGATGGTATCGGTAACGTTCACCCCTTTAACAATTATCTGACCCGAATCTGCGTCAATAAATACATAGGTGTATTCATCCAACAATGTATAAGGTTCAAGCAGTTGAACACGCAAATCAGCAAATTGATTGTCTGTCTGGGAATCAATGCTCAGGTTGACCCATGCTATATTGGAATCTGCTGTTCCATCACTGACTTTGAATGAAAAGGAATCCATCCCAGATGCATCGGCATGCGGGTAATATGTAAAACGACCGGTTGCAGAATTAGTCATCACCACCAAACCTTTTTGGGGCTGAGTCACCACAGAATACGTTAATATGTCATAATCTCGATCCAGAGCATTTAATCTTCCACTGACATTCTCACCATCGCTACTGGTAAATGACCCTGATATGGCTTGCGGCGGGTCATTGGTATTTTTGACCAAAATACTGATGGTTTTTTCTTCAGAGGTTAACACACCATCACTGGCCACAAATGTCAGCCGATCGGTTCCAAAATAATGCTGATCAGGCACATAGGTAAATGATGGCGAAGTCCCCAACAATTCACCATGCAATGGTTGTTGAACAATCTGATAGGTCAATGCATCAGACTCCTGATCAACTGCCTGAGGAAGAATACTCACCTGAGTTTCTTCAAGTGTCTCCACTTTTTGATCAAATGCAACCGGCGCATCATTCGACGGTGCAACCTGAATGTCTATCTTCTGAGAGCTGGAAGAACCTTCAAAACCATCCGTTACAGATACAATGATCTGATCACTACCATTAAAATTTTGTGATGGAACATAAATCAGTATTTCTCCGTCCATGCTGATCTGTCCATGTTGTGGTTGCTGAATTAAACTAAAATCAAGAGCGTTCATTGCGTTATCTGGATCAGATACAGAAATTGTCAATGTCAAAGCTTGATCTTCATATGTGAAGGCTGGAGAGGGAATAAAGCCTATCATTCGTGGTGGATCATTGACAGGAATAATATAAATATTGAAATCAACGGTGTACTGTCGTTCATCTTCTGAACAGGTATATTCTAATCTAAATGTATCTATTCCTGAATAGTCGTTTTCAGGTTGATACGTTAGTGATAAACCCGTTCCCATAAGAGTGCCATGAACCGGTTGAGAAATAATATGATAATTGGTCACCTGATCAGAGGAATGATCAATTTTTGCCATACAATCCACAGATACCGGATTATCTTCATATGTATAAATATCAGCATCGGGAACGCCTATACGGATCTCTACAGTAGCAATATTTGATAAGGCTGTCTCTGTTCCGCTCTGATCGTTTGCCTGATAGGTAAAGAACACCACTCCCCGAAATCCTGTTTCAGGTATGTATTGCCATTCATTGCCGACTTGATTGAGCTCACCTTTTTGAGGATACGCAACAATATTTATGAATAGAGCGTCATGATCAATGTCGTATCCGGAAAGTGTAATGGGCAAATGTGTATCACTCTCCGTTGATAGTTTTTGATTAAAAACAATGGGGGCATCATTGCCTGGAAGCACCTGTATGGTCAGTGGAACAGTATCAGATACAGCATTTCCATCAGATACATAGTATTCAAAAACAAAATTGCCAAATAAATTGGCGGGTGGATAATAGATAAAGGCACCTTTTTGAATATCGGTAATTTCCAAAATTCCTTTTGAAACAGCCTGCGATTCATCTGCTTTTATGAATGTCAGGATATCACCATCAATATCAGTGGCCTGAAGCAAGCCTGAAATACTGATATCCTCAATGGTTTCAAAAGTTAATGGTTTTGCAATGGGAGGATCATTTTGAGGCTGAATAATGACATTCACTGTGGCAACAGATGAATTCAACAAACCATCGCTTACCATAAATTGAAATGAATCGGTTCCATTCTGATTGGCATATGGATTATAGTGATATGTTCCCAAAGCAGCATTAACAATCGTTACATTTCCTTTACTGCCCTGATTGACAATGCTAAAAGTTAATGGATCATTTTCAATATCAGCGCCATTCAAAGTGCCTAATTTTTCAAAATCTTCGTCAGTTGTCAGTGTACTGCCAACAGCTGTTGGTGGATCATTAACCGCTGCTATTTGAACAGTAATGGTTGATATCTCTGAATCCATATAGCCATCATTGGCAATAAAGGTAAAAATATCGGTTCCATTTTTATTTAAACCTGAAATGTACTGACATCGACCTGTCTGAGCATCAATTAATTGAATCTGACCTAAAGTTCCCTGGTCTTTAATCTGGAATGTCAAAGGATCATTGTTAACATCGGTTGCCTTTAATGTATATATTAAAGGTTCATCTTCCATTGCTGCTATTGTTTCAGACTGTCCCTCAGGCGCACGATTGGTTCTGGCAATTGATATCATGACAGTAACCGGTTGAGATTGAATAAAACCATCGCTGACAGCAAAGGAAAAATGATCGTCGCCAAAATAATCTTTTTCAGGAGAATAAAGGAATTCACCGGTTGAAGGTGTAATGCTTACCAGACCATTTTCTGCCTGAGTGACAACAACATAGGTTAATATCTGAGTATCAATATCTGTTCCTTCCAATTGGCCTTTAATATCCATATTTTCAGTACCATCAACAAGGGTGGCTTTCGCTATGGGAGCATCGTTAACCCCAATCACACGAATGGAAATTTCTTTAGCATCTGACCACGCAAGGCCATCGGTGACTTTGCAGATGAATGAATCCCAACCCTCAAAATTGGCTTGAGGGGTATAGGTCAGATGCATCATGTCCGGAGAAAAACTTTGCAAGGAACCATGAGATGGATTTTTGACGATATTAAGGCTTAAAGCATCTTTATCCACATCTGTGGCGGTAATGGTTAATTCAACAAATTGATCTTCTAATACTTCAATGGGTTGCAAACTCAAAATTACAGGTGGATCATTTTGAGAAGAAATGGTCAAAGGTACCTGAATATTCCTGAACAATTGACCATCACTGACCGTAACCTGAAAAGAATCCTGACCATGATAGTTCTCTGGTGGATAATAATAGAAAACGGGTCCAGATCCCATAATGGTTCCATATTGGGGCTTTGATGATGTAAATGTCAGTTCATCGTTATCAGGATCATAAACGACAATGGTGATGGCTTTCCATGTATCTTCGGCAACAATAGTGGATAGCATCGGTGAAATGACAGGAGCGTCGTTAACCGCTTCAACTTTGATAACAATTTCTCGAATAATGCTTTCGCCTGATTTTTGATATCTAAACGTGTCATAACCATTGAAATCAGTAGATGGTGTATATACCAATTTTGAATCAATCCAATCAATTGTGCCATGTGATGGATACGTTACAATGGTTGCACCAACCTGAACATTCATTGTCACAGGACTGTCCTCTTTTGTAATGGTATTAATGGTACCAATGACAATAGAAACAGTAGCCGTATTCGAGGAATCCGTGCCATCAAATATCGAAAAGTCAAAGGTGTCAGTTCCAATAAAATCAGCTTCTGGTTGATACAACATAACAGGCATATTCAGAATGGTTAACTGACCATGTTCAGGTTGTGAGATGATCGTGTACTGTAAAGAATCTTTTTCAACATCACTGCCTGTCAATGTCAATGTTAATGCCTGTCCGCGTCCAGTTTCATATGATGATGAATGCGCGATTGGAGGGTCATTTACACCCTGTATTTGTATGGTAACTTCAGCGATGGCCGAAATAGTGTTGCCATCAGAAACTTGAAATCGAATATGGTCATTACCGGTTTGATTCAATGCGGGTTGGTAGTTAATATCCCCAGTAGAGGCATCCACTAATATGGCCTGACCGGGTTCATTATTTTCAACAATCGTATACGTTAATGGATCATTATCAACGTCAATAGCCTTGAGTTTTGTGCTAAACAATGTATCTTCAATGACAATCCAGTGATCCGTTAATGCCTGGGGAGGATCGTTTTTCGCTTGAATGGACAATGTTACTGTACCAATCGTTGAGTTTTTATTGTTATCATTCACCTGGAATGTGAATTGATCGGTTCCAAATGCATTTTCATTGGGAGTATAGCAAAAAGAACCATCCGATGAATTTGTGATCGAAACAGTGCCATAAACAGGGGGTGACAGGTATTGAAACGTAATCAGATCGCCATCTTCATCTTTACCCGTAAGTTTGCCGCAGACAAAGGAGTCTTCTTCTAACGAGAAAGAACTGTCTGAAACAGTGGGGGCGTAATTAAATACCTGGAAACGAACATCAATAGAATGAGCCTTTTCCACAGATGCAAAAACATATCGATTGTTTGTATATGACATACTCACGCCATCGATTGTTATTTCAGCCACTTCATAACCAGGGTCTGCTTTTAAAAGGAAAGTAGCGGGTTTTCCCATGCTGTAAGTAATAATGCCTGATGGAGAAATTATACCGTTTTGACCAGATGTTGCAGTGATCTGAACAGGAATGGGTTTATATGTCGCTATTAATTGATGGTCTTGATTTACATCAACGAAAGTATAAGAGAGACCCTCAATCGCAACAGCTTCGTCATCAATTTGAAGGCGATCCAGTTCATATTTATTGTCAGGTATTAATTCAAATGATTGATTCTGATGTCTCCCAACATAAACGATGCCAGATGGAGAAACCTGGCCATTGGTACTCGATATCGCAGCAATCTGATGCACACGTTTGAAGGTTGCCTCGAAGGTATGATCTTTTTGAATATTGGATAGGGTATAATAATAACCAGCTGTCAGCGTTACGGGTTGATGATCCAGAAGAACCTGATCAACCGAATAGCCCGTTAGAGGTTCCACGATAAAAATAGTTTCTTCTCCCCAATTTACTGAAAAATCGCCAGAGGGTTGTATCGTCCCATGAGGATCAGCATCTGCTTGAATCAGAAACTTTTGTGTTTTAAATGTTGCAGCAATGGTGTGATTGGCAATAATATCAGTAAATGTATAGGTCGTATTATTGTCTGAAGGCACAGAGATACCATCAACCAACAGTTGATCCAAAACAAAGCCATCTTTTGCCTGAATGTTGAAAACAAATTGACTGTCTTTTGCAACCTGAACATTTCCTTCTGGCAGAATTGAGCCATTGGAATCACTGAATGCCTGAATGGTATAGTTGATTTCTTTGAAAGATACCTGAATATCATGAACCTGTTCAATATTATATAAGGTCAACGTATTGTTGCGAACATCATAAGCGTTTCCATCAACAAGCACCTGATCAATACCATAGCCTTTATCAGGTACGATGTCAAAAGACTGATGATGTCCTTCTCCAACGGCAATTGAACCTGAAGGATTGATGTTTCCATTCTCCCCGGTTTGTGCGGTTACCGTATAGGATTTTGTAAACGTAACAAAGATTTGATGTCCATCTGTAATATCAGATAGTATCAATGGATTCCCCGTCCATGCGACAGGCACCATATCCAGTAAGAGTTGATCCACAGCATAGCCTGAATCCGGTGTTATCGTGAATGCCTGTGACTGACCTTTTTGCACCAAAACTTCACCTTCAGGTCCTATGTAACCATGATCACCTGAGCCGGTGACAATTTTATAGAGGGATTTTTCAAAAGAAACTGTCAATCGGTGATCAGCCTTTAAATCCTCAAAGACATATTCATTAATAGTGGATGACATGGCTTTACCATCAATTGTCAGTCGGTATAAACGATAATTGGTATCTGGGAGGAATGTTACCTTTAATGCCTCGCCTTTTTCTTTAATGATTGTTCCAGATGGCGAAATCGTACCATTTTCACCAGCGGTTAACTGAATGGTATATTGAGGCAACGCTTGTGCATATATTGTTTGGGTCATTATTTGTGAAAGATTGCCTGCTTTATCTCTAAATCGAACATAAATGGGTTTGTCTCCATTTCCAGAAGTTAGCTGCCATTCGCGATCTTGAGACAGCTTTTCCCATGACCCACCAGCCTGATAGGAATCATTACTAATATACATTTCTGTTGCACCACCAGCCCCTAACTTTAATTGAATATTTCGTTGATTTGAAATATCCGGTGCTATCACAGAAACATTTGTAGGCGGAACCGTATCAATGCGAAATGCAATAGACGTTGTTTTTCCAATACGCCCCGACTTATCCACTGGAGCGACATGAAAATAATAAGAGACATCATCACCTTCAAGATTACTACTGGTAATTTTTCGAGTTCGAATAGGCGGTTTGCTGACCGTATTAAATTTATCAATGTTCAAAGAACGTTCTGTATTAAACAGTCCATAATAACCTGCCAGACTTTCTGATCCTGTAGCAGGCGGGTCCCATGCCACATTAACTGTTGGATCATTGGATACGCTATCAGGACCTGATGCTGTTACTGCTGTTCGTTTTTTATTGGTAATGAGCTGAAAGGCATGGCTTGAAGATCGCAAATTTTGAACTGGCCCAGGCCCATCACTAAAATTAAATGTTGGGATCGATTTTTGGGTTGATGTATTATCAGCCAGTGTTTCATTGTTTCGTTTTCGGCCATCGGTTTGAAATTCAAAATACAAAACCGATGGTACCGTATAAGCAATGGCATCTTCTCGATTTTCCACGCCCTTATCACCCTCACCAGACCATTGAACCAATGCCTCTGAAACCCCATCAATGACAGCTAAAAATCGATACTGATACTTTTTGTTGGCATGTAATCCTTCAACTAAAAATTTTCCGGAATCGTTAACGTGAACACAAGTGACGAATTCGCCATCATTTTCAAACACATCAACAATGGCATTGGCATTTTCTGGAATGTTGACAGTTCCATAAGTTTGGTTGGATTCACCTCCTGCAACAACAAAATTAACGGTTTCACCGGCAGTTTTATTTCCTCTTGATTGAAGGGGATAGCCATCCGGATAAATAAATATGGCATAATCATCAATGGAATACCCTTTGTGATCATTCATTTTTAATTGTGCGATTCGATATTGTCCATTGGCATCTGTGGTGGCAATACCCCCAAAATCAGATAGGCCAGCATTGGAAACCGAAAAGACTTCAACCGGAACATCAGGCATTCCTTTTCCTGTGCTGGCCAGTATAACTTCACCAGAAATAACCCCACCGAATTCCAATGCAAAATTAATATCAATGCCTGGCGTCAAGTCGGTTTGTTTTGCTTCCAGATAATCGGCTGCGTTGACAATGATCATATAATCGTTCCCTTTAGGAACATGTCTGATATTGTATATACCTTCATCATTGGAGAGTGTTTCATCCCAAAATCCGGTTGATGCACTGAATACAACCACGTTGGCAGCTGATACAGGTGCCTGTGTTTTTTCATCTGTCAATATGCCAGAAAATTTCAATTCCGGTTGTAATTGAATATTCAGACTTTTATCATTGGTTATGGAAATTCCAGATATCCGCAAATAAGCATCTTCGACACTTGAAGGTGGAATAACCGTTAATATGTAATTACTGCCAGATGGAATCTGTGTAAGTGCATAAGAACCATTTGCCTGTGTCATGGCCCATTCATGGATATATTTTTGTTGGGCAGATTGAATTTCCACTCGAGCCAGTTGGACAGGTTTTTCATTACTTCCTATCACAGTGCCTTGAATGAGGTAACCAGAGGTTGATTGCAAACGAAAATCAATGGATTCACAGGGAGCTGCGATATTTTCTTTTTGATCGGGTAAATACAAATGTTCGGGAACAGCGAAAACTTTGTAGTCATTGGCTTTTAACAATCCTGGAATATCAAAAGTTCCATGTTCATCTGTAAAAACACCATTTCCTGACTGAGTGGATACTGACGAAGCATGGACCCATATCCCCGAAAGACTTTTTCCCTGTTGATCGGTTATTTTTCCTTTAATATTTTCAAAATCTTTGAGTGGAATGTAAAGATCAGAAACATTACCGGAAGAGGTATCTATTAATGATGCCTGCATACGTTCTCTCACGGGTTGACCTGCTGCATAGTAGAATTTTCCCAAATGATTATCAATCAGCTCTAATCGATAATCATTTGCTTGTGGTAATCCTTTTAAAGTAAAAGAACCATCTGATGTGGTTTGTGTTTGAGCGCCAGTCCCCATTTCATCTGACCATGCAATAATATCAATGTTTTGAATGCCTAAAAGGTTTGAGTTTACTATCTTACCGGAAATCTCGGTCCCGACTTGTAAGGCAAAATGGATGTCATCAATGTAAGGATTTTGTTTGGTATTGATCAATTGGGCTTCGGAAAGTGTCAGCACTTGTGGATAATACATATTGATGAGTTGATCCGATATCACACGTGCCTGGTAATCATCTGATGGCGCATTTCCGGTTAAAGTGTAGTGAATACTATTTCCAACAGCATCGTCTGGCCATATCAGCGTTTTTTCCAGGAGGGTATCTGTAAACTCTGACCAGACCTCGATTTGAACAGCAGTGCCATCCATGACATTATCGGGGAATGTTATGTCACCTTCTATCACAAATGTTCCTTTTTTCTCGAATCGGAAAACAATGCCGGAAACATCGTGAACAGAGACATCAACATGATCAGCAGCTTCCAGCTGATTCCTTCCATCATAGATCTGCCTGGGATAAAGCGTTGATGATGTTTCTAAAACATAATCAGACGCTGGTTTTAACCCTTCAATTGCAAAGTGACTGGAAAAACCAGAGCCGGTCACTTCAACAAAACCGTTGCAATTGACTGTTTTTGACCATGCATTGATACGAACAACCTCACCATGAGCAAGGCCAACAACTGTTCCGATAATTCGTCGATTGGGCTCTTGTAACTGAATATTATAATCTGTAATGGATTGGGTTAAATTCACATCCATTATCCATGTATCAGCATAATCCTCTGATACTGCTTTGATGTTGTATATTCCTGGAATTAACCCTTCTATACTGACATTGACATCTGTTCGATCATCGGAAATCGTAGTGCCCCATCCACCGGTTTCATCGGAATACAATTCAATAGTTACATTTTCAATGGGTTTATTGTCAAAAGTTACCAGACCTGAAAAAGTGACGCCTTTATCCAGAACAAGATTTCGATCAATAGCTGAAGCTTCAACTGAAGCAGCTATTTTTCCCGCATGATTCCAGTTATATACCGTATCATTCATCAGGTCGCTGTCAGGAATTTCTTTATAAAATGCAGGCTGGTAGTCTGGATGAATCACTGAAACGATATAATCGTTGGCTTCAATGTCTAAGCCGGTTTTTTCATAATAACCCAATTCATTGGTGATAACATCTCCACCCGTTTGCGTACTTTCAGACCAGATATTGACCCAAACGCCTTCAGCCGTTTTAACGGTTCCAAATTCTTGTTGAATAAAAATCTTTCCTTTTATCAGTGCTCCCTTGCTGAGGGTGAGATCAATACCTGTCGCAGAACAATCTATCAAATGAATGGTTTCTGCTGTTTCCATCTGAAAATCACCAGGATAATACATTACCGGATACAGTTCTGACATTGCAGAGATAATATAATCCGATGCTATGGGCAAATGATTGATCGTATAAACGCCATTAGAATCAGTAATCGTACTCCCATTCTTGGCATCAGGATCATCTATAGACCACGTTATCATTTGAATATTGGGAGCAGGGGTTCCATCAGGAGTATATACGGTTCCATTAATGGAATGTCCCTTTTGCAATTGAAAATCAATATCGCTTCGCCCGGTTTCAACTTTGACGGCCTGAAAAATATCCGATGCTTGAGGATAAGCCATATAGGGATAATTAACCGGTTGAATTTCAACAATATAGCCTTCAGTTTCAGCAGTTTCAGCAAGAACTGGTTTTAGGCCTGTGATGGTGTAATGTCCGGAAGTATCAGTCAGGGCACTATTACCGGTTTGATCAATATCTCGTTGTGCATTAACCCTGACACCAACAGCAGGAGTACCATCAGATAACGTTACTGAGCCTTGAATCATTGCGCCAGGATCAATGATGATATCAATATCGGACAATGGCGGATATTGCGATCTTAAGAGACGAGCCTTATCCCATGATAAAACGCTATACGTTGGTTTTTCTTCTCCAGGTTTCACAAAATCCGGAAGTGCATAAAAATATTCAGCTTGATAGGGACGATACCAGACAGAAACTTTATAATCTATTGATGGATCCAGGCCAGTCAGGGTATAAAATCCATTTTCATCGGTCATTACGTTTTTAACAAAAGTTGCACTGTCTTCAAAGACATCAACAATTGCATTTGAGATGCCTTTAGCTCCTTCACGAACCTGCCCTCTAATGCCTTCTTCAAAGGTTCGTTGCATCATAAAGCGAATATTGTCGAGGTTTCCTGTAAGTGTTGACAATGGGTCAGCATCTCGCCGGTCTTTTTTATCATTATAAAATCGGCCATAATAGTCTATGTTTCCGAGAGGAGGCCATGCTGCCATAACCAGTTGATCAACTGCTGGAAGCTCTTTTATTTCATACTCACCATTAATGTTCGTTGTAGCGGTGTGAAGCAGTTGATCACCTTTCCAAATTTCAACAAGGAAATTTTCCAAACCATGCTCTGGTGCATCACGATCAACGACTGTTCCTTTAATAACGCGAGTATTTATGGCTTTAAAACTAACAATTAAACTGTGATTGCCCATCACAGAAAAGGAATAGCTGTTCATCGGTCCTAAAGAAAGATTGTCTACCATAACTTCATTGACGGTATAGCCAGGATCAGGTTTAAAGGTAAATAGCTGATATTGACCGTGTCGTATATTGAGAATACCAAAAGGCTCTATCGTTCCGCCATTACCTGAAAAGGCTTGAATTTCATATTCTGGAATTTCAGTAAAGACCGCTTTAATGGTTTGGTCTGAAGCAACATCCAGGGATATAAAGTATCCATCCTTTCCAACGGGTAGTACATTGATATCATCATCATTGCTTACCGTATCAAGGATAGAGTGTCCATTGGCCAAAACATCTGTTAATTCATACATTTCATCAGGTTCAATCATGAATTCACCATATTCACCATCTAAAACCTGGATGGTTCCCGATGGTGTAATGGTTCCTCCTTCGGTAGCAGTAGCGGTCAGGGTATGAATTTCAATGGCGCGGAAATTAACTTCAAGTATATGGTCATCTGTTAATCGCCAAAAATTGTAATAAGGCTGAGAACCAATGGAAATGCCATCCACAACAACGTTATCCACCACAAATCCGCTATTTGGAATAAAGGAGTAGCTCACATGATCGTGGACATCAAAAACATTTTCACCTTCTGGTTCAATGCGGCCATTACCATTGGAGCTGGTTTGGATATGGCATCGGTTGAAGGATACCGAGATCGTATGATCTTCTTCAATTTTGGAAAAAATATAAGATTTCCATAAATTTTGAACTTCTACCTCATCAACATTCACAGATACGGGTTGACCATCCACTAAAATGGATTGAACTTTAAACCCTGTCTCTGGCCTGATTGAAAACATTTGAAAATCACCGTGATGAACTTCAATCATACCATCAGGATAAATTTGACCATGTTCTCCTGACTGTGCCGTGATCACAGGTTTTTTAATAAAATCAACATGAATGTTATGATCTGTAATGATGGTATCAAAAGAATAAACCAGCAGACGTCCGAGATTTTTTGAATCAACCAATACCTGAGAGACTTCGTAACCAGGTTCTGGAATAAATTGATAGGTCAAGGTTTCTCGGCCCAAAACATCAATGGTACCTGTTGGCGAAATCTGACCGTTTTCTCCTGAACTGCTACGAATCGTATACTGATCCAGCTCAAAAAATGCGTTAATCGTATAATCCTGAGAAACGCCTGGAAGCGTAAAAACAGTTTGATCGTCAAGCATGTTTTGAACCTGGCCATTGATCTCCAATCGATTAAATTTGAATCCATCATCTGGAATAATACGAAACTGCTGAAACGTTCCGTCCGGAACAATCAGTGTCCCTGATGGAATAATTTTTCCATTTGTATCAGTGTTGGCACGAATGACTGGCATGGATTTGAATTCCGCTGTGATTGAAAGATCATCCTCGACTTCCAGAAAAATAAAACCAGACATTGCGCCAATGGATTCTCCATTAACAATAACATCTTTCACCTCATAATAATCATTGGGTGCAATATAAAATTCTTGATACCAGCCTTGATTGACAAATATTTCGCCATTTGGCTCAATCGTACCATTAAGCCCTGCCTGAGCGGTTATTTTAGGCTTATGCTTAAATGTCACATGAATCTGGTAATCTCTTTCAACTGATGGAAAAGTATAACGATCGAAAGCACCAATGGATTGGTTATCAATAAAAACATCAGCCACTTGATAATTATCATCAGGAACCATTGTAAAACTCTGAGCCAATCCATCAGCGACTTTTATTTCACCTTCAGGAGAAATGCGACCGTTTTCATTTGAACTGGCAATGATGGTTTGGGCTATAATGGGTCTGAAAGTGGCATAAACCAATGTGTCAGCCATAATATGGGTTAAAGTATGTTTGGAAACAGCACCAATTGATGTTCCATTGACCTGAACATCATCAACCTGATAACCATCATCTGGAATAATTTGAACGGTTAAATTATTGCCCGGTGAAACAGGAATTGTCCCGGATGGCAGCACTGTTCCTCTTTTTCCCGCAATAGTTTCAACATGAATACCATCACTGATAAAAAAGGCGGTAATTTCATGGTCAAATTGAATATCCTGGAAATGATATTCTGCTTTAGGCCCAACGATGGAGTCATCGACCAAAATGTAATCCAGTATAAATCCCTCATCAGGTGTCATTGAAAAGGTAATAGAATCACCTCGATTGACCACCTGTGCGCCAGATGGTGAAATTTGGCCAGAACCTTCGACTTGTGCAGTAATCGTTGGTTTGCCAATAAAAATGGCACTAATCGATATATCCTGATCAATATTTTCAACGGTATATTTCGAAACCGGCCCTATTGATATACCATTGATGAAAACATCATGAATATCATAATCAGGATCAGCAATGATTGAAAAAGTTTTTGATGTATATTCCGGAATAAACAATTGACCCGATGGATAAATCACCCCATTATCACCGGCAAAAGCTTGAATCATATATTGGCCGGCCATATCCTGAACCGTAATTTCAATTGTATCATTGGATTCAACATTTTCATGATCAATAATCAACAGATTGAATTTTAGCAGACTTCCACCGGGGCCAACCTCAGGTGCAATGAATTCGGCCAGTTTTTCCGTACTTTTTTGAATATTGACTTTTGCACCACTTATTTGTGACCATTGATAAAAATAGATTTTATTTTCAGGATCAATAGATGCGGATCCATCCAAATAAACAATTCGTCCTTCTCCAACCGTTTGGTCAGCACCTGCATTGGCAACAGGAGGATCATTTACTGGCGTAATATCAACCATAAAAAACATGATTTCACTTTCAGCTTTTCCGTCAGAAGCTTTAAGATCAATTCGTACACTACCGGATTGATTATAAGAAGGAGTAATCTGTATGGTTCTTGTTGCTGTCTGACCTGAAATAACGATCTGATCATCAGGAATCAATAAGGGATTGGCAGAGCTGGCATAAACGTGAATGTTTTCATATGGAGAATCAGGATCGCTGACTGAAAAAGAAATGGGCTCAGATGAATGGTCTTCAATAATTGTCTGTTTATCGATCATGCTGATGGATGGTGGATCATTCACTGGCAATATTTCTAAAATAAAATTCTGCGTAGCAGATTCTTGTTCTTCATCAAATACAGTTACTGTTATCATTATCTCGCCTGATGCATTGGCAGCCGGTGTTAATGTCATCGTCCTCATGATGTCTACACCTTGAATATGAATATTATCCAAAGGAATCATATCTGTATTTGAGGGTTGGATGAGAATATCCAGATCAGCGACAGGTGTTTCTGAATCATCGATTGAAAAAGATATGGGCGGTGTTGTCTGATCCTCATATATGATTTGTCGATCAATTGGAGAAAGTGTTGGCGGGTCATTGCGTTTTTGTACATTCAGTTCAAACGAAATTTCACTGTACTCATTGGTATCATCTGAGACGCGAACAGTGATCAACGCAATTCCATGTTCGTTAGGTAGTGGCGTTAAGACAAGTGATCGTTGTCCCGCAGATCCTTTAATCGATATATTTTCATCTGGAATTAATCCCTGGTTTGATGATGTTGCTTCAACAAAAAGCTGATCAAAAGATGAATCGGTGTCTGAAATGAAAAATTCAACAGGAGTTGTGGGGATGTCTTCAATGGTAAATTGATCATTAATTTTTGTAATTTGAGGTGGATCGTTAACTGGGAGAATGATCACTGTAATCGCTGCTGGTTCCGATTGTTCCAAATGATCAACGGCTTGAAATAAGAATTTATCTTCTCCAACGGTATCTGTGTATGGAATATAGAGGCACTGGCCGGTTGACGGATACTCAAGCGTTAACGTTCCTTTCTGTGGCGGCATGAATATTTCATAGTGAATGGGATCATTCTCAATATCAATAGCCGTTAATGTATAAACGAAAGGAGTATCTTCAAATATGGTAATTGTTTTTGAAACAGGACGAGGTGCATCGTTGACAGGTGTAATATTAACATCAAGGTAATAGTCCTCACTCTGGTCAATACCCCCATTTTCAGTTCCGCCATTATCTTTTAAATAAATGCGAATTTTTGCCATTCCGTTGACATCAGGCGCTGTTTCAAATGAAATAGTTCCATTTATTGTAATTTCAGGCTGTTGAGAGAACATTGTTGGGGGATTGGCAAAAGCATAAAAAGTCAACGATTGATAAGACTCTTCTGGCATACCCGCATTCATTCCTGTCGCCCAATTTTCTATAACAGAAACGCCGCTGTCTTCAGCAACTTCAATAGATTCTCCAGGCGTAAAAAAAGGTGGATGATTGACAGCAGCTATCGTAATGTTAAATGAATAGATATCACTGGTATCATCACCATTATCGTAAGTTCCGCCATTATCCATGAGATAGACCGAAACCAATGCGTTGCCATAAGCATTTGCGGCAGGGGTATACATCAGACCGCCATTTGAAAGAATGGCTGGGGTTGAAGTAAACAGATTTGAATTATCAGTGGTTACCATGAATTGTACCAATTGTTCATTTTCATCTGGTGGGCCGGTTACAATATCTTTCGCCCATGCGGTGATATATTGTTGGCCTGCATTTTGAGAAATATATTGATCAGGTCCTCCTGTAAATGAAGGGGGGTCATTTACGGCTTTAATATCGATATAAAAGGATTGCGTTGTGCTTTGATCCTTACCACCAAATTCCGTTCCACCATCATCTTTTAAGAAGACATTGACCAGAATTTTTCCATTGGCATCCGGTTTGGGTAAAAAGGTCAGCGTACCATTGGATGAAATTGTGGGTTGAGAATCAAATAAATCAGTGTGTTCATTAGTAACATAAAATTCTACCTTTTGATGAGCTTCCTCAATGGGGCCAGGCTGAATATTTGTTGCCCATTTTTCATACGTTTGAAAGTCTGCATCTTCGAGTATTTTAATATCAGGACCTTTTGAAAATGAAGGAGCATGATTTGACCACATGATTGAAATGGTAAACGTTTTGATTTCACTGGAATCTATTCCACCATAATCTGTTCCACCATTGTCTTTTAAGTAAACATAAACCGTTGCCAGGCCATAAGAATCCCAGGCAGATTCATAAGTTAACACACCTGTCGAACTAATTTGAGGAAGTTTACTAAACAGTTCTTCTTTATCAACTTCAACGACAAATTCTAAGGTTTGATCTTTTTCATCATCTGGTCCCTTTGTCATCCGTGTTGCCCAACCAGGAACAGCTTGTAATCCAGCATTTTTGATAATGACCTGGTTGTCACCTTTAACAAAATCGGGCGGATCATTGACTGGGAAGACATTAATTTTAAAGTATTTTGTAATGCTTTCATCCACACCGCCATCTTCTGTGCCACCATCATCTTTTAGATAGATCGCAACACTGGCCACACCATTTTTGTCAGGTGCCGTTGTATATTTTAGTGTTCCATTAGCGGTAACGGTTGGTTGAACTAAAAACAAGTCCTGATTATCTGCAAATAAATGAAATGTAAGCGTTTGATTGGATTCATCAGGATGGCCGGCATCAATATGTGATATAAAATTACTTAATTGCCGTGGTCCTGAATCTTCGTATGCTTGTTGATCTGGTCCCAATGTAAATGTTGGTGGATGATTGGAACCTTCAGGTATTTCAGCCGAATATATTATTATCGGCAATAATAATAAGATACCCAAGTATCCCCAAATGGGTGTTAACCTTTTTTTCTTCAAAATACTGACATTCGAAAAGTATTTTTTCATGTTAAATTACCTCCATAAAACATTTGTTTAATGATTTGTTAATGATCATTAAAACTGTTAACATGTGAATGGAATTGCTTAACATGCTAGTTTTCATTTGCATTTTACCTTACCTTCTTCACTTTACATGCGAACTGTAAAATATTGCTTCATTTTTGAAACAAAATTAAACAGCAATAGCTAAAGATTGATCTAAACCGTCGAAAAAAAGAAGTCTGATGGGAACGTTGATAATCAATGGATGGTACGAAAAATCCGATTTAATTTAGTAATGTTTGCATTCATATTGTCCATAAAAGATCACTTAACAGTGTTAAACATATATTTTACACTTAAGCAACCTTTGTGCCTGTTTATAAAAAAAAACAGATATGTAAAGTGCAGGATTACATGTAA
>Ga0272440_1000487_pt1 | contig 33551 bp, 18 predicted proteins | sample SSMMMBAug17_FD_192440 | JGI IMG/M metagenome (GOLD analysis project Ga0272440, IMG submission 192440) | Marine sediment archaeal communities from Little Sippewissett salt marsh, Falmouth, MA, United States - SSM-MMB-Aug17 | ecosystem: Environmental > Aquatic > Marine > Wetlands > Sediment ... | reverse complement strand
TTCTAAATTCTGAGCAATAGTATTGAAAGCATCTACAATGGGCTTGCTTTTTTCTTTTCCCAATGACGTTTCAATGTCGGATGGATTAATAAAGCTCAATAATATCATATCTACCTCCTTTAGGGTCTTAACAATAGGTTCTTGTCCATGAGTCATCCTCTTTTGCTGAAATCAGGCTGACTTCTTTTAATTACTTTTCAGGCTTTCTTGTTGAAATACAAAACAGTTTAAATTTTTCTTCCAAAATCAACTATTTACAATAAAAACACCTTTCTGATATTCCTAAAATATACTATACTCTTATTATATCTGATCTGACAGTGCTTATCAAATGAAAATTTAGAGCCCTACAGAGTATCTGTTTATTTTACAATAGTTTATTAACAATATTCACCAAAATATTTTTAGCCCGAGTATCGTTGTCATAAGGAGATTGTCCTGCCAGATCTGACTCGATAAAAATGGATTCATAGGGCAAGCAGCCTAAAAAAGGAATATCTGTGATTTGTTCCAAGATATATGATTCTTCACGCGCATTTCTCACCTTGTTTGCCATAACTGAAATTTTTTTAAGTCCAATATCATTTGCCAATTGACAGATATTGTGAAGGGTTTCAATGCTTCTTTTTCCAGGTTCTACAACAACAATCAAATGATCTACCGAACTGGCAGTTGCACGTCCTAAATGTTCGATACCGGCTTCCATATCCATGATCACTATTTCGTCTCGTCCAATAACAATATGAGTAACCAATGCTTTAAGAAGCGTACTTTCAGGACAAATGCAGCCACCGCCGCCTTTCTGTATTCCACCCAGGCGCATGAATTTTATATTCTCAAATGTTACAGATAATGCATCTGGAAGATCATCGACAGTGGGGTTCATTTTGAAAAAACCGCCAATCGTTCCGGGTTTGGCTTCAGTTCGTTCATGAATCAGCGATTTCATGCGCGAGATTGGCGTGATGGATTCTGAATCTGGTATACCTAATGCTGCTGCGAAATTTGCATCAGGGTCTGCATCAATGGCCAGAACATTTTTTCCCATTGAATTCAATGTTCGGGCAAGCATTGCAGCAAAAGTTGTTTTTCCAACGCCCCCTTTTCCACTGATAGCTATTTTCATTAATTTCTCCTTGTTGGTAGGTCTGGTTCCCACACTCCTGCGTGGGAACCAGAGTAGTTCTGAGGGCGCTTTAGCGTCCTTTTTCCATTCAGCGTTGGGCTTTAGCCCTACGCTATTCTTGCGTTTGCCGAAACAATTGTTGATGTTTTTCCTCAACAAGCCGACTTGTTAAAACAAGATTCATTTTTACACCATTGAGCAGTCATATAATTATCAATTGCTGCATGTAATGTTTCTTCTGCAAGTGTTGCGCAATGCATATGATCTTTTGACAGCCCTCCAACTGATTTTTGGATAAATTCTGCTCGTATATCCAATATCTCCTCAGGCGTTTTTCCAATGGCATGTTCTGCGGCTGCTGAAACACAGGTTAAACTATATGCGCACCCATTTGTCCAGTGTGATGAATCCTTTACGCGCCCGGATTGATCGAAGGAAAGTCTGATTTCCATGGTATCACCGCAACGTCCTGTTATTCGTGATTCTGCATCAGGTTGCGCGATGTATGGGTTCAGTGCGTAATGGGACCATACCCACAAGCCAATAATCAATGTAATGACTAAAAAGCCAATAATAAAATTAATCATGATAACCCTTTGAAAATTAACATGTTTTCTATTCAAACGATTGCCCAACAATCTCCATAATAAATAAAATTTCCACCATATCAATTCGATTATCGCCATTTAAATCAGCATGAACAAATGGCACTGAATGATCTAAATAGATGCCGCACATCACCTGTAAACCAATAATAATATCATCAAGGCTGACAAGATTATCATAATTTAAATCTCCCTCATCTTGGTATACCCTCCTAAATGGGGACATGGCCATTGTTGTTTTACTTATTGGAATGCCAACCCCATTATCTGATACTTTCAGATATAACCTAAGAGATGCGCCAACATCTGCCATCTGAACAAGATAGTTTTTCTGTGTAGCATTGGGGATATTTTCTATTTCCACACCATTATTTCGCTGCCATTGAAAAATAAAACTCAAATCCGATGTAGCACCATCCCGATCATCATTCCATGTTTCAGTTATAGCATAGACTTGATTGCCCGGTCGAAAAATACCCCTGATTTCCTGTGTCTCGGATGTATTTTCTGGTGGATCATTAATGGGAAGTATTGAAATCGTAAATCGCTGGATGTCACTGGTGTCTATGCCATCGTTCGCCCGCATACCATTGTCTTTGATATAAACATCAATCAGGCTGTCACCATAGGCATCTGTTTTAGATGTGTATGACAGTTTCCCCCATTGATCTATGCTAGGCTGCTCAAAAAATAAGTCTGGCTGACTGGCTGTAACATAAAACGTGATGTTCTGATTAGATTCGTTATCCGGTCCTGCCAAAATTTGTGTGGCCCAATTGTCAATACGTTGAGGGCCACTGTCTTCATCAATTGTTTGATCCATGCCTTTGATAAATGAGGGTGCATCATTAACCGGCACAATATCAATGAGAAATGTTTTTACTTCGCTGGTGTCCTGACCACCATTTTCTGTGCCGCCATCGTCAACAGCATATACTTCTATAGTGGATTCGCCATATTCATTATCAGAGGGCGTAAACGTCAATTTACCATTTGAGGATAAGGCAGGGCCATCCTTAAACAAGGATTTATTACTCCAGGTCAGAAAAAACTGAAGGCTCTGATTTGACGTTACCCCAGGTTCAGCAATAATATCATATGCCCAATTGGGAAAACTTTGAATCCCCATATCTTCATAAATCATTATATCCGGTCCCAGTGTAAATTCAGGCGCATTATTGATATCGCCTACAATAATTTTGAGGGCGTATTCATCACTGGTATCCTGACCATTGCTTTCTGTACCTCCAGAGTCTTTCAATCGAATAAAAACAGTTGCGGAACCCGACTGATTAGGCTTGAGTGAAAACTCCAATGTGCCTGTGGGAGAAATACTCGGAACAACATTAAACAGGGCTTCATTGTTGGTTTTTACAATAAATGATACAGTTTGATCACCTTCATTAATAGGGCCGGCTTTAATGTCTGTGGCCCACTTTACTTTTCTAAACAGTCCGCTATCCTGAACAATTTGAATATCACTGCCAGGTTGAAAACTGGGCGGATCATTCACTGATAACACAGTAATACTGAACATTTGTGGATCACTCATATTTGATGCACCATATAAATCAGGCCCATCATCTTTGAGTACGACAGTGATATTTGCAGTCCCAAATGCATCAGGAGCCGGTGAAAATGATAATGCGCCGGATGAAGTAATATTGGGTGTTAGAGAAAATATTCTGGCATTGGCTGTATGAACTATAAATGATACATGCTGATGCAATTCATCCGGTGGGCCTGGAAGAATATCTGTTGCCCAATTGGATGTAATTGACATTCCGGAATCTTCACGAACAATTAAGTTATCACCCTTCTTGAAAGTCGGACTGTTATTATATCCCAAAACTGAAATACTGAATAGTGCTGTTTCCGATGTATCTATTCCACCATATGATGTGCCGCCATTGTCTTTTAAATAAACAGTAATCAATGCATTCCCATTTTGATTGTTTTGAGGCGTAAACATTAAACATCCTGTTTCAGAAATCTGGGGCGGCTTACTAAAAAGACTGTTGTTATTGGTAGAAAGATAAAAAGTCAGATCTTGATCAAGCTCATCTATTGCGCCGCGAGTGATACCATACACAAAGTTTTCGATTACCTTTGCGCCTGAATTTTCCAAGACAACAGGATCATCACTAATCTGAAATTGGGGTTGATCATTGACCGGCATGATTTGAATTTGAAAGGTCTGGATATCACTGGTATTATCACCGCCATGAAGCACACCGCCATTGTCTTCAAGCACAACCTTCGCTAAGGCTTTACCCGAAACATTAGGTTTGGGTGTATAAACCAGAACACCTGTATTTGAAATGGATGGCGTTTCTAAAAATAGTTCTTGATTGTCAACTGTAACGATAAAATTTATGGTTTGACCTGCTTCATTTGCCGGCCCGGGAGAAATATCACTGGCCCATTGCGTGCTTTGCTTCCCCGCATCTTCCATAATTTCCAGATCAGGGCCTTTTGTAAATGTTGGCGGTTGATTCACCGCTGTCACAGTAATCACAAAATTCTGAACATAACTTTGATCTTTGCCGCCATTGGCGGTTCCACCATTGTCGTAAAGTGTTACTTTTACAGTTGCGGTGCCTTGAACATCAGGCGCTGGGGTAAAAGTCAACGTACCATTTGATGACAAATAGGGCATTTTAGTAAATAATTCAGGGTGATTGTTCTGACATTCAAAATGAAGTGTTTGACCAGCCTCATTGGAATCACCTGGATGAATGTTTTGCGCCCAATTGATTTGTGTTTGCGGTCCTGCATTTTCAATAACTGACAACCAATCATCCATCACAAAAGTGGGACGATCATTTACTGGAAGAATGTTGATTGTAAAGGTCTGAACAGTCGCACTCATGTCAAGACCCCCATTTTCTCTGCCACCACTGTCTTTCAAATATACGTTCACCTGGGATGAGCCTGAGGCATTTTGCGCTGGTTTGAAATATAAATGCCCCTGTTCACTGATAGAGGGTTGTTCTTCAAAGAGGTAGGTTTTGGTTGCTGTCACATAAAAAGATAAAAATTGACTGGATTCATTTGATGGTCCGGCAGAAATGTTTTCTACCCATCCATAGACAGATTGAGCCGCAGCATCTTCCATGATCGTATATTCCGGTGCAGTCAATACAAATGATGGTGCATCATTCACTTTTAGAACCCTTATGGACAGGGGATATGGATCACTGTAATTGAATCCATTATTTTCTGTGCCGCCATCATCTATCAAACTGATATAAACTGTGGCCGACCCATAGGCATTGGCCGCCGGTGTATAAGAAAGTACTCCTGACAGGCCCAGTTGCGGCATTGTTTCAAATAAAGCAATATTATTTGTGGTGATTTGAAACGCAATATTTTGAGAACTTTCATTGTCTGCACCTGGATGAATACCATAGGCCCAATTATTGATTACCCGAGGGCCGCAGTCTTCAATAACTTCCTGGTGGCTTCCTGGCATAAACACAGGTCGATCATTGACAGACTGTATAATAATTGTACAATATTGAGGTATGCTCTTTGCGATAGCCGTGCCATCAATGCCGCTATCCTGAAGTTGAACAGAAATCGGTATCTCACCAAAAGCGTTCGTTTTGGGGGTAAATGTCAGGGTGCCATCTGAAGAAAGTTCAGGCAATTCGTCAAATAAAATGCTCAAATCAACAGGTGGATATACGTTGGGCGGCTCAAGTGTAATACTACAGGTCACATATTGATCCTTTTCATTGGGGCCTGGGGATATGTCTGAAGCCCATCCAAAGATGCGTTGGGATCCTGCATCCTCTTTAATATAAACACTCTTAGGAATGTTAAATGTAGGCGCATCATTAACATTTATGATATCAATGCGGCCATATTGGGGAAAGCTGATATTTTCACCATCACCATCATCCTGCAAACGAACTGTCAACCCTGAAGACCCCCAGGCATTTGCAGCAGGTGTATAACAGAGAGTTCCATCTGACGTGATGGTTACCGGTCCTTGAAACAGGCTTTCATTATTGGTTTGCACAGTAAACCATACTTTTTGATTTGCCTCATCATCTGGCCCTGAGCTGATCTGGGTCGCCCAATTATGAATCCTTTGAGGCGGAGAATCTTCTTGAATGATCTGATTTTCGCCAATTTTGAAACCGGGTCGATTATTTACCTGAGTGATGGACAAATGGAATTGCTTCACAAAGCTGACATCCTCCCCGCCATATAGTCTTCCACCTGTATCTTTTAAAGTCACATTCACTGTGCAATCTCCACTGACATTTTCTTTTGGTGTAAAGCTTAGTGCCCCATAATTGGAAATTACAGGCTGACTTGCAAATAAATCATTGTTTGACACACTCACTGAGAAATTGATGGTTTGTACATTTTCGTTTGCAGGTCCAGGACGAATTTGAGTTGCCCAGTTAATAAATGTATTGAGGCCTGAATTTTCAGCGACAATTAGTTCTGATGGCATCTCAAATGTTGGCCGATCATTGACTGATTGAACAGTAATGCGGAAGGTCTGCAAAAGTCCCTGATCTGAGCCGCCATTGGTTGCGCCGCCATCATCTTTAATGAATACCCTCATGGCCGCTTCACCAAATTGATCTACCGCAGGTGTAAAACGTAATTCGCCATCTGGCTTTATAACAGGGGCATCAGGAAACAAATACGTGTTGCTGCTAGTTATTTCAAAATGAATCTCCTGAACTTCATTGAATGCGCCTGTCTTAATTTCAGTGGCCCAATTGGGTATAATGATTGTGCCAGGGTCTTCATTTACTGTCACATTGCTGCCTACTAGAAAAGATGGCGCATCATTTACAGGTAAAACGCTTATTGTAAATGATTTAAAATCAGAAACATTACTGCCGCCATTTGTTTTAGGTCCATTATCTTCAAGGTAGATTGTCACTGATGTATCACCAAACATATTTGGTGCAGGTGCAAATGACAGGCGTCCATTGGATGAAACTGATGGCAGCGTTTCAAATAAAGATTCCTTGTTGGCAATGACATGAAATTCTATAATCTGACTGCTTTCATCTGGTGGTCCGGCAGAGATCATGCCCGCCCATGAGGGAATAATCTGAAAGTCGGCATCTTCAAGCACAACAACATTATCTCCTAAAATAAATGTGGGTGGATCATTGACCGAGGACACAGAAATATTAAAATACTTAACGCCACTTGTATTGACACCATTGTTATCTATACCGCCGCTATCACGCAAACGAATGGTGCAGGCTGCAGATCCATTGGCATCAGGAGTGAGTTTGAACGATAAACTGCCCGCATCATCCACACTGGGTGGCTTTTCAAACAAGGAGCGATTATTGGTAAATACTTCAAAGGTAATACCCTGATCCGATTCATTATCCGGACCGCGATAAATATCGGTCGCCCAGCTATGAAAGGCTTCAATCTCTGCATCCTCAACAATATCAATGTCATCCCCTTTCGAAAAATCTGGTGCATCATTGACTGGCATGATGGTTATTGTAAATTGTTTGACCTCACTGGTATTATTGCCGCCATTCAATGTGTCACCATCATCTTGCAAGTAAACTGAAACTTGAGACACACCAAATGCATCAGGAAGAGGTTCATAGGTTAAATCTCCCTTAACAGAGACCGCTGGCTGCTTTGCAAAAATTGATGTATTATCTGCTGATACATGGAATTCAACTGTCTGGTTGAACTCATTTTCAGGGCCGGGTGAAATATCTGTTGCCCAGGAATAAACAGTTTGCATGGGTGAATCTTCATGTGTGAATTGATCCAGGCCTTTAGTAAAGGTAGGGGCATTGTTCACTGATCGGATCCAGATCGTAAAGGTTTGAATGTCTGATACATTATTTCCACCACCATCAGTGCCGCCAGAGTCCCATAATTGTACATTCACCTCAGTGGAACCATAGACACCTTCCTTGACCAGATAGGATAAGATTCCATCAGAAGAAATCGTTGGTAATCTTAAAAAGAGATCTGCCTGTTGCGTGGTAACAATAAATTTAAGCGTTTGGCTTGATTCATCCACTGGCCCCTGACGAATATCAGTGGCCCAGTTTTGAACATCATTGGTGGGTTTGTCTTCAAAAACAACCTGATTCGGGCCTAAAACAAAACTTGGAGGATCATTTACTGCCACAACTTCAATTTCGAAATTTTGAGAAACGCTGGTATCAATGCCATTATTTGCTGTCCCGCCATTGTCCTGAACAGTAACTTCCAATTCAGCCTTTCCATTGCTGTCAGAATAGGCTTCAAACGTCAAATGTCCCTCCGCTGTAATTGCTGGGGGTCTCAAAAAAGATAGATTTTCCTGAGAAAGTATGCGTAGTTTGAATATGATTATCTGGCTTGATTCACTGGGGGGACCAGGCAAAATATCTGTTGCCCAATGGGTATAAAATTGTAACCCCGCATCTTCCATAATTGAAATGCTGTCCCCTTTAACAAAGCTGGGCGCATCATTTATGGGGATAATGGTTAATTGACGTTGAATAATTTCACTGGTATTATTTTTATCTCCACTATCTTTTAGTTGGATATTTAAAGTGACAACGCCTGAAGCATTCGACTCAAGACGAAAAGTCAATGTACCATTGGGTGCGATTGCTGGCGGGATTGTAAACAATTGGGGCGCATCATTGGTGACTAAAAATGTCAGGGTTTGACCGCCTTCATCATCAGCGCCAGGGCTGATGCCTGTAATCCAGTTTTCAATCACATGCTGCCCTGAATCTTCTGTCACTTCGATACTTTCTCCAGCAGTAAAATATGGCGGATCGTTGGCATCAGAAATGCGGATGGTAAAATTCTGTGATGCACTTTGATCCACGCCATCGTTTAATCGTCCGCCATTATCTTTGATATAGAGCCAGGCCAGGGCGATTCCGCTCATATTGGGGGCAGGCTCAAAATGAAGTGTTCCTGCTGCCGATACTGTTGGTTTTTGTGAGAATAATCCGGGTTGATCACAATCAACAAATAATTCTATCTGTTGTTGATATTCATTTGAAGGTCCGGGCAAAATTTCTTGCGCCCATCCGGGAATAATACGTTCCCCGGAATCTTCATCAACCTGAATATTGTCTCCTTTAATAAATGATGGTGCATCATTGACCGGATCAATCTGAATGGTAAATACTGTAGGGGTGTAGCTGCCATCAATTCCGCCATTGTCTGTTCCGCCATTATCTTTAAGAAGAACATTGATATCAACAACACCATAAGCATTGGGCGCAGGCGTGAAGCTCAAATCTCCATTTTCGTAAATTTTAGGGCCGGAACTAAAAAGATTGGGCTGTGAATGGCTCAGGTAAAAGGTTCCATTTTGTGATTTTTCATCAGATGGCCCCATTTGAATGTTTTTGGCCCATTCATTGATATATGATTGACCAGAGTCTTCCAAAACAACCTGGTTGGGTCCCATGACAAAAGAGGGGCGATCATTGACTGAGAGTATTTGAATGGTCAAAAAATGTGGAGAACTGGTATCCATTCCATTTCGTTCTGTTCCACCTGTGTCTTTTAATTTTACAGTCACTGTTGCAGTGCCATTGGCATTTAAATCAGGTTTAAATGAAAGATCTCCATCTTGAGTTATTTCAGGAAGTTGATCAAATAATTCTGGATAACTCACAGTCAAATTAAAGAAAAGATCTTGAGATTCATTGCCAGGACCAGGCCGAACGTCTGTTGCCCATTGCGTTTTGTAAAATACACCGGAATCTTCCTGAATAATGACATCGTTACCCGCTACAAATGCTGGTGGATCGTTAACTGCCTGGATTTCGATATTCACATTTGCAATTTCGGAATCTAAAAAGCCATCGTTGGCCTGATATGTAAACGTATCGACGCCATTATAGTCTTTATTTGGCGTATAAAGCACATTTGGGAAATCATAGGAGAGTGAGCCATGTTCGGGAGGGCGGACAATTGTAAATAAAAGCTGGTCTGCTTCCTCATCGACAGCTTGAAGTAAAATAGTGGCTGCTAAGTCTTCATCTGTACTTACATTGAGATTATTGACAATAGGCGCTGCATTTTGAGCCTCATCAGCACCCATATCAAAACCATTGCCGATGGGGCGGTTGTCATTATCAATATCTTTGGATGTTGCCATCCGGCTGTCAGCTTTGTTTTTGCATGGAGAATTAACATCAAGATGATAATTTGAACCCGGTAAAATGAAATTTGGATTTTTATTCATATTACTGGTTCCAGGATATATTTCGCTATTTTCGAGTCCTACATTGGAAAAATTAATGCGAACATCGTTTCGATCATCTAAATAGAGTTCATCACCAGCATGCCATAAAATTGAGCTATTAATAAACAGGCCCGAGTGAGATAAATACAGTCCATCACCATCCAAATATGCTTTATTGTCAGAAATGGTACAAAAAGAAATAAATGCAGACGACACATTTTTCAAATACAGTCCCCCACCTGTTTGTGCCAAATTTCGCGTAATCAATAAATTGCTCATTTGTTCGGGATACGCATCAAGAAAATAAATACCGCCACCCCGACTGCTGGCTTCGTTTTCATATATATTCAGCACGTTCATAAGGGGTGCGGATGAATGAATAAACATTCCGCCACCGCTTTCAGAAGAGATGTTGTTATAAATATTTAGATTTCTGAGATCTGGCGCAGAAAATGATGTCATGCTGATCCCAGCTCCCAGAGGGGCGCGATTCTCATATATTTGACATTGGATAATGTATGGCTCTGAGAGATCCATGCCAATCCCGCCGCCAGATTCAGTTGCAGTATTGTTTGTTATCAGGCAGTTCTTGAGTGTGGGTCGGCTGACAGTTCCTTCGGGTGCGGCTTGAACTTGAAATCCACCGCCAATATCATTAAATCCATTCTGGATCGTAAAACCATCAATGATCGTATCTGGCTGTTCTCCATTAATAAAACGAACAACCGGTCCATTGTTATCACCATCAATAATGGTAGATGCTGGATTTTCTGACATGGACCGGAGTGTTAAAGACTTTCCTTTAAAGTCAATATTTTCGTAATAATGACCCGATAAGACACGTATAACGTCTCCGGTGATAGCTGCATCAATTGCAGATTGAATGGATGTATATGCACAGCTTCCATTTGAACACACAGTCAAAGGTGTGCCCGCAGCCTTAATCATAATATAATTTGGGATGCTTTTGATATTTGATTCATTTCCAGAGTACACTGTCAGCGAAACTGTATAAAGACCTGGTTCTGAATAGGTATGTTCAGGTTGTGGATCATCACTAAAATGGTTATCGCCAAAATCCCAATAAAGCTTTGAAATATCATCAAGGGCTGTGGATGTATCATAATACTGAACAGACAGTGGTGCTGTACCGGTAATCGGGCTGGCCCAAAAATTTGCCTCTGGTTTTCTGCTCAGAATATTTATAAACTGATAACGTGTTCGAGCGTCGGAATTACCATCACTATTTGTAATTTTTAATGAGACCGAATAGATACCTGTTTTTGTATACGTATGTTCTGGCATTTTTGATGTTGAGACATTGCCATCACCAAAATCCCATTCCCAATGTTCTATTTCCATTTTTTCAGGGATATGGGGAAAAAATTTGATTGTGGCGGGATAATAGGCCTCAGTTTTATCCGATGTAAATTCAAAAGCGGTATCTTTTGGTTTTGTCAGAATCAAGTCAGGTTGTTCTCTTACAGATGTATTGCCATTAATATCAGTAACAGTCAATCGCACTGTATACCATCCAGGTTCCTGATACGTGTGATATTGATCCATTCCTGTCTTACTGATTTTTTGTTGATTGTCTCCAAAATCCCATTCCCACTGAGTAATTGTGAGGGATGATACACTGGCATCAACAAAGGTTGTTTGAAAAGGCGGATAGCCCTCAAATACTGTAGGATAAAATTGGGCCAATGGGCTTGAAGCAAAATATTCGTCGGCTCCAATATCGGGAGTGTTGCGAATCTGATGGTCAATATCCATTGTGGGTGCATTATTTAAAATCCCCTTGTCAATACAGGGCGATGTTGCGCTTAAATGAAATGCGTCACTGAACACAGGCGCTAAGTTCATATTTCCAATCCCTGGAAAGACACTTTGAGTCTGCTGAATATCTGAATATGAAATATTGACATGACTGCCAATAACACTGATTCCATTACATTGTTCTGATGTTTCGGTTGTCCAGACAATGCTGTTCTGAAGTAATAACCATGCGTTGTTTTCAACAACCAGAGGTGTTTCATTTTCAGGTTGATTTCGATGAAAGGTTGAATTGTAAATAGATGCTGAAGCCTCACGAATATATAAACCCGGAGCCATTCCGGATGCATGATTGTCTGCGATAACAATATTGCTCATTTGAGGTTCTGCGTTGGCTTCAATATAAATACCCGCAGCGGAGCCATCACACTCATTGTTAAGCACCTGAACATTTTCAAAAACAGGAGCGGCGCCATTGGTAATATAGATTCCTCCCCCCATGATCAAGGCAAGATTGTTTTGAACAATACAATTTTCAATAATCGGAGATGAACCATCAATAAGAATTCCGCCGCCATTACCCGCACGTCCATTTTCAATAATAAAGCCAGAAATAACTGTTTGGGTCGATTCATTTTGATTGATTGTAATAACAGAATTTTGTTGATTCGCACTGATCACCGGTGCTTGTTCACCAGGAACTGCTTTTATTTGAACCGCCTTTCCCTTTAAATCAAGGGGTTCATCGTATGTTCCTGGATGCACCATAATAATATCGCCATCAACACTGAAATCTATTGCATCTTGAATTGACCGATACAGACAGCCTCTCGGACAAACATACAATGTACAGTAGAATTGCGCTTCTATATGATGATTGCTTTCAACGTTCCTAAAGGTAAAATGTTCTGTTGCACCAATTGTTTCGCCATCAATGAGGATATCTTTTATATCGCAATAATCTGAGTATGTTGCACGATTGGCCTCAAATAAAAAGGATTGATCTGTGTAGACCTCAACCCAAACATCGTCCGATGGTGTCACCTTCCCCCCACGACCTTCAACAACTTGAATTTTATGAAGGATTTTTTCGAATGTTACAGAAATGCTGTGGGGTTCAGAAACAAATTCAAATGTAAAATAATGCAGGGGCCCCATGGATTGACCATCAACAACAACATCTAAAATTTGATAGTTATCCATCAGAGGTTCCATCACAAAGGTTTGATTTTGACCATGATCTACCATTGCTTGTTGTGGAACAATTTTACCATTGGGATCACTATACCCCTGAATGGTATAGCGGTTGACTTCAAATATAACGTGAATGGTTGTAATTTTTGTTATATTTTCGATTACATACTCAGTAACAGGCCCAATCGCCTGGCCATCAATAAGGACATTGCCCACATGATAATTGGTGCCTGGATAAAAATTGAACACATGAGACGTATTCGCGTTTGCATAAAATAATGCTTCCGGTGCAATATTTTCGCCGCTATAGAAAACCACCCCATTGGATTCAGATGTTACCCGAATCTGGTATTGATTGATGGCAAACTCTGCATGAATGGATTGGTCGGCTTGAACATTGTAAAAAGAATACTCGCTCTCAGAATAATCAGATAATACGTTGTCTTTGAGAATAAGCTTTTCAAGATGGTATTCATCATTGGGCTTAAAAGAAAATGATTGGCTTTGTCCATTGACCACTGGAATATGTCCTGATGGAATAATCTTGCCGCCATCATTTGAAGATGCTGAAATGATGCTTTGTGTTTCGTTATCGACAATGTTTCCCACAGCAAAAGATGAAACAAGGCTGGCATTTATTGGATTTGTAAGGATTAACTGGAATGTTTCGGTGTTTTCTGACAGGGCATCATCCAGCAATGTGACCTCAATTTCTTTTTGGATTTCATCCGCTTCTATTTTAAGAGTACCTGATGTTGTTAGATAGTCGGCAGTAGCGATTGCTGTTTGTCCCACAGTGAGATAATCCACAAAAACGTCCAAATCAATAGGTGCATCAAGTTTGACCACAAAAGACATTTTTCCGAAATGTTCGGCAGTGGTCTGGTTTTCAACGCTCAGCCTGGGGGTTGATACAACATAGCCTTTTTGTTCATTGGCAAAATGAATATACCCGAAATTTTCAGCCCAGGCAAAGCCCTCAAATGAACCGGTAATGGGATTAAAGGTCACCTGATGGTGTTCTGATGCAAAGGAGATCCATCCCGCATTTTCACTCCATGCAAAACCAGACAGTTTATTATCTGAATGGATATTGACCCCCCAATTGTTTGGATCTGAATTTTCAAAAGGGCCATCTTCATTGGCTGAAAGCTTGATCCATCCAATATTCTCTGCCCAGATATAACCGGTCAGAAAGGTGTCCTTGAATTGTGCATAATGCGTTTCATAGGGTGAAAAGTTCATCCATCCGGTTGTTTCAGACCAGGCATATTTTTCGGTTGGATGAATATTTCCTGCATAAGCCAGTGATATGTGGCACAGGATTGCCAGAATGATTGGTATAAATTTTTGTTTTTTCATATTGCTTTCCATGATTTTCAAGAATTTCATGTTTGGTTGCGGTTTATCGTTATAACCATCTTTTGTTGTCAGGTCAATGAATAGTCGTTTATAATTACTAGAAATCGGATTATTATATACATCTCTGAAAAAAAATGCAAATCAGATCAATTTCTACATTCCTAAGAAATGTCCCTGTCTATATAAAAATGCAAAAAAAATACTTAATAACAGTTTCTAACAGAATTTATTCTTTAACTAAAACAATAATACATGCTTGTTTTGCCTTTAATCAGACAAAAAAAATTAAAAAAATATTGATATTTTTCTATACGCACTTTATTAATTATTAAAATACATAAAAAAAGTCATTCAAAAAAAATTATTTGATATATGAAAAATTTAACAACTATTTTAATTGTTGACGATTCTTTAATTTTTAGAAAGATCGTACAAAAATGTCTGGAAGGCGAAGAAGACATTCAAGTGGTTGGGTCTGTTAGAAATGGCGTAAAAGCGATTGAATTTATAAAAAAACAACGTCCAGACCTGATCACATTGGATATTGAAATGCCAGAAATGAATGGAATACAAACCCTGAGCGCTGTTCAAGAGCTTAATGCCGCAACCAACAATTTGGCGCCAATCGGAGTAATTATGTTGAGTGCATTTACCAAAAAAGGGGCGGATATAACCATTAAAGCACTTGAAGCCGGGGCATTTGATTTTATTACGAAACCAGAAGGTAATGATCAACAAAAAAATTATTCAACACTTCGACGTCAATTATTGGCTAAAATCAGATACTTTACATCGCGAAGAATTGCATCTCAGAATAAGCAATCCGCTCCTGTAATAACCCGTCCAGAAGAGGTCGTATCTGAAATAAAAGAACCGACAGAGCCAGTATTGCAGATAACTCAAACAAGATACAAAGCCATATTAATTGGTGTATCCACAGGCGGCCCCAGAGCGTTGATGTCTCTTATTCCAGATCTTTGCCAACGCACCAATATTCCAATCTTGATCGTTCAGCATATGCCTCCAAAATTCACAGAATCACTCGCTGAGAGTCTTAATTCAAAGTGCAAATTTCAGGTTGTTGAGGCCAGTAACAATATTACAATACAAAAAGAACATGTCTATATTGCACCTGGTGGCAAACATATGTTGGTAAGAAAAAAGGGCGCGGAGATCATCATTCATACCAATGAAGACAAGCCTGTGCATGGATGTCGCCCATCAGTGGATGTATTATTTGAGTCTGCTTCACGTGTATATGGTACTGATGTTATTGCTGTCATTCTGACAGGCATGGGTACAGATGGCACCGAAGGGTTATCCTTTTTGAAACAACGTGGTGTGTACGCTATTGCTCAGGATGAATCTTCAAGTGTGGTGTGGGGGATGCCTGGAAGTGCTGTTAGAGCCGGACTGGTTAATGATATTCAACCACTGGACAGAATACCCGAATGTATTGCTAATACTTTAAAGAGGGTTTGATAAGTAAAAATGAATTTAACGAAACAAGACTTTGATTATTTACGAGATTATATTAAAAAGAATTGTGGCATTGCATTAAAAGAAGATAAAAAATATCTCATTCACCAACGCCTTGAGCCGCTTTTAAAATCCTATCAAATCAATAGTTTCTCCGAATTGTCCACTCAATTAATGCGAAATGTTTCATATAAGCTTCGTGAGGATATCATCCTTGCAATGACAACCAACGAGACCTCTTTTTTTCGTGATCGACATCCATTTGAAACATTTGAAAAATACATTTTAGATAAGTTCAAAAAAGATATTCAAAAACAAAAAGGGAAAAAAATTCGTATCTGGAGCGCAGGATCATCAACCGGTCAGGAAGCATATTCCATTGCCATGCTGATCTATGAATTTGTTGAAGTGAATAAATTTGAAGGCATATCCTTAGAGAATTTTGTCATTGCAGCTTCTGATATATCCACGCGTGCATTAAACAAAGCCAAAAGCGCGGCCTATTATGATGCTGAGGTGAATCGTGGCCTCAGTTCCGAACGTAAACGTAAGTACTTTAAAAAAATTGATAAACACTGGCAACTGGAACCACAAATTCGAAATATGGTTCGTTTCTATCAACTTAATTTTATTGAATCTTTATCACGAATGGGCACTTTTGATATGATTTTCTGTCGTAATGTACTGATCTATTTTGATTCAAGCATGAAAACAAAAATCATTCAGCAGTTTCATCGTATGCTGATTCCAACTGGTTTTCTTATTCTTGGCGCTATGGAGAATGCACATAATGAATCTGAACTGTTTTTGCCTGTTCGATATGGAAGTACGTTATTGTATCAGAAAAAATAACAATGCATTTAAATGGGTGCGCGATGGTTCTCCATTGCTTTGAATATTTGATAACGCCCTCTTACAAAAATTGTTTGATGATCTGTCAAAGGAAGTTCTATAAAATGTATGAATGATGGAAATGATTCTGCCAGTTGTTTTCCCATGGTCACAGGAATAACTGTATCGTTTGAGCCATGAAAAAGATAGACTTTGGGTACTGTTTTTTGTTCTGAAATTATTGATAATCTTAAATGGTTGTCCAAATGATGCGTCAGTGCATAGCAAAAAGGAACACCTACCACACGTTTCGCCATATCGTAAAGGCTTGTGAAAGGCGCTAAAAGAATAATTTTTTTGCAGGAGTGCCGCGATGCAAAATCCAGTGCGATGGCTGCTCCCAGAGAATGTCCTATCACATTAATCTGCGTTTTTTTTGAAAAATGAATTGCTTTGTATCGTTTAAACAATGTTTCAATGGCAATGTCAGCGGATTTTCGGATACTGTTAGGGCTTGCTTTTCCTTCACATTCGCCATACCCCGGGTAATCCAGAAGAAAAAACGATGATGAATGATCTGAGTAATGGTCTAATAATCGATCAAACCAATCCAGAGCCAGCGATGCATTACCACAAAAAAGAATCCATAGATTATTGGGTGGCTGCATTGCCTGACCTTCGTAATAAAAAGCGGTTTGAGAGCCTTGCTCTGTTTCATAAACAATGGGTAAAACTTTTGCCAGATCTTTGGAATAGGTGTTGTCATATTGACGCGGATGATAAATCATTCTTCGTTGGAATGAAAAAAATGAATAAATGATAAAACACAACGCAGTCAAACCTGCTAAAATTATGAATATAGGCTTTACTAAACTCATTTTTTCCTCCAGGTAATGTCGATTATATGAATACAAAAAAAATTAACTTGCCTGACTATAGATTTCCAAATAGATATTGAACGAGAACCAGACCTGCAATGGTTGCTGTTTCCGATCTTAAAATGCGTGGGCCTAAGGATGCTATGGTAAACCCAGCATTTCTCGCATGCGCAACCTCTTTTTCTGAAAACCCCCCTTCTGGTCCAAATACCAAAATAATTGATTTTGGATGGCAATCCACCTCAGGCCGAGATATGGTGTGATCTGATTTTTCCCAAAAAAAGTATCCAGGTTGTTTTTCAGTACATAAGGAATAAATGTCATTCATGTCCACCAATTGATCATGAATATCTGGAATATGGCCATTGCATTGCTGTGCAGCGGATTGTGCGATTTTTTTCCAACGTTGCAATTTTTGATTCATTCGATTGACATTCGGTCGGGAAGCACTTCTTTCTGATACATATGAAATCCAACGACTTATGCCTAACTCTGTGGACTGACGAATCATTCGGCCCATTTTTTTTTCTTTTAGCATGGATTGCGCGATTGTTACATGTGTATTGGGTTTTATTATTGCGTGATCTGGTTTTATAATCCTTGTACAAATTTGTTTGTTTGAAATTTTGTCGATGCGCGCCTGAAACGATTGACCCTTTGGAGTGATAAGTTTAAGATGGTCTCCTTTTTTAAAGCGTAAGACATTTTTGATATGATGAACATCCTTACCTTGTATGATTGCAGAATCTTCATTAATGAGATTTTCAGATAAATAGAATTGTTTCATTGATTCTCATGGGGCCATTCGGTTAAAATTGATTTTGCAAGTATTAAATCTTCTGGTGTCGTAATTTTAATATTCAAAGCATGGCCTGGCGCTACAAAGACCTTGTTACCCATTTGTTCAATTAACATCGCGTCATCTGTGGCACACAAATCTTTACTCCTGGCAAATTCATGTGCGCGTTTGATAAGCGCATAAGAAAATGCTTGTGGTGTTTGTGCCATCATCAATCTATCTCTATCAATGGATTGCGTGATACAGGAATTATTATCAATCATTTTAACAGTATCACGCGGTTTTATTCCAAAAATAACAGCCTGATGTTCCTTTGCTTTTTTTATTATCTCTGAAATTTGAGATGGTGTGATAAATGGTCGGACACCATCGTGAATAACAACAATATCCGAAAAACCTTCTGCTGCTTGCAAACCAATAAATACAGAATCCTGCCTTCGTTTACCGCCAGCAATACAAGTAATTTTCTTTTGGGCTGTAAGATTGTATTTTTGGGCCACTGGGGTAATGATTTCATTTTCACATTTAGTTGTGTAATACTCAGGAACAACAACGAATATTTTATCTAAATCCGGGCATTGTATAAAAGCGCTTAACGTGTACCAGAGTATTGGAAGGCGGCCAATTTCCAAAAACTGTTTTGGCAGACGACTTTGCATGCGCTGGCCGCTTCCTGCCGCTACAATGATTGCAACGTTTCCAATCATTTTAAATAACTCAATTCTTTTGGAAAAGGATTGTCTGACCCATATAATTCTTCACAGTAATTTAGGTCGGCCAAAATCTCAATATCTTTAAGAGCACGTGCATCCCCTTTAAATGTTACTTCTTTAATCTTTTCTTTTTGAATTTTACCACCCGCCCATTGCAGATCTAATACACTTACCGCATCAAAAACACTGTCTCCAATACATAATGTTACTTTCCCGCCATAATGATCTACAATTTTTGCAACCAGAAGGCTGGGACGCATATGAAATCCTTTGGGGCTCGGTATAGGAACAACCACTTCGGATTGATTGATATATTCATTCAAAATTTCGCTGGCCCATTCCTTTCCGCTGGACAAAAATATACAAACATAATTTAATCCAAAATTAATTGTCCGATCCAGAAGTTGATCCGAGTCAACTAAATCACCGAGTTTTGTTTTGACCTGTTTGTAGATATCTTTATTCCCTGCATCAATGATATGCCTTTCATAAAAATGAAGTAACCGCCCCATTGTTTTTAATAAATGCAATGGAATGGAAAAAGCAGATCGCAGTTTTCTTAATTTTAAATCACATACCTGGCCGCGTCCATATACAACATAGGAATCAAAATAGGATTGCAAATTATGCACGACCATTTCGTAACGCCTGATTTCAACTTCACTAATTGTCGATGGCACCATTTCTTTAATTCTACTGATCGGATAGGGTTCTTGAAACGCATGTTGTTCAAAGTCTTTGACAAGATTTAAATAATCATTTGCAATCTTAATATAATTTTTGCGAAGCTCTTCTTTTTTAAGACCTTCAAAATCTTCATCAATGTCAAATTCCAATGCATCAGTTGCAGACAGCCCTGGAAAAAATTCCCATGTCTGAATTTCGGGTATTTTTAACCCCAGTTTTTCAGCTTCATCCAGAATAACATCTGACAGATTAACAATGGTTGATGTAATAAATTTATGCGTTTCTTCGCAATCACTTTCAAACTGGTCCGGTTTCTCAATATAATATTGGTTGATACGATTTGAAATATGGCGCAAAGAACATCCGGCAAGGCTCAAATGCCTGACTGTGGCAGTTAATTCGCGGTAGAAATACCACTTTTTATTGGATTTTGCACCATGAAAATCTAAAAAATCTTCCAACAAGTGTGATGTTGAAATGAGTCGTGAATATAGTTTTTTGGTAAAAATATCATGGCCATAAGCATGTTTTTGGATATGAACAAACGTAATCAAAAACTCTTGTGAAAATAAACTGGCCTTTTCCTCAAAACTGAGGTGATCAATGGCATCTTTAGAAAAAGGCTGATCCTTTGGATACAGATCATAAAGTTTACCAATCATTTCAAAAATTTCAGTCTTTAGTTGCTCATAAAATGCCATTTGATTTTCCATATTTTGTTGAAAAATGTGCCAAATTCCCTTCATGAATTCACCTTAAAACATATCTTTCTCAGTTTCCTGGATAAGAGAATCAATTCTTTCCTGTAAAGCTGTTGGAAGCCCTTGAATATCAATGTTTAGAAAACCACGAACAATGGTGGAAACAGCAGTTTCTTCATCAAGCCCACGCGCCATAAGGTATTCAATTTCTTCAGGATCAATTTTTCCAACCGCAGCTTCATGAGACATTTCAACCCCTGGAACATACCCCTCAATTTCTGGGATGGCATGCATGAGCCCTTCATTTAAAATCAAACCTTTGCATTCCAGGTGCGCCCGGATTTCAGCCGCTTTTCCAACCAGACTGCCTCTGGCAATTATGGTTCCACCTGAGGCAATGGCTCTGGAGATAATTTCAGCACGTGTTTGTGGGGCTTGAAGAATAACCCTTCCGCCCATGTCAATATGACTCTCAGGATGCGAGACAATAACACTATTCATGCGTGCAATGGCGCCTGTTCCCTGAAGTGTTATTGTGGGGTACATTTGAAGCGATCCTGCTGGCCGAAGACAAATATAATTTGAAATAAATACGCCGCCTTCCTCAACAAATACTTTTGTTCTGGGACGAACATCAACATTTTTTCCCCAATCATGAATCATGGTAAATGTCAGACAGGCATTTTTCTTAACATAGAATTCTGAAACCCCAATATGGAGACCTGTATTTAAATGCGGTGCAGTAGAGCACCCTGTGATTACTTTTAAATCGGAATCTTCTTCTGCAATAACAAGGTTATGGACATTTTGAGATATTTTGTCACTGGCAATATACAAGCACGATTGAACCGGCTGCTCTGTCTTAACACCAGCCTGCGCACGAATAAAGTAGCCATCATGTGGTGTGAGCCCTACTTTTGCGGTATATTTATCTGTATCAACAGCAACACCTTTCCAGGCATATTGATCAATGCCATCAATATCTTTGAGGGCCTGAGAAAACTTCATGATATCAAGGCCTTTTTGGTGTGAATGACAATGAACCACTGAATGATCTTTTTGAATAAATGTGGCGGGTGAATCAATTTTCGTGTCCACGCCGACATCCAGAAATCGTTCGGCATCAGTCGATTCCACCTGAGACAAATTATCCAGATATTGGTGTTCATCAGAGGAATGAGCATATTGATTTAAATTGATATCTTTTCCTAAAGCAGCATTTTTTTCAATGGCTTGTGCTGCTTTTTGGTTTAGTAATTCATGTTCATACATTCGACACACTCCCTGTAGCCGTATTCATCAATCCATTTAAGAATTTCACGCGCATTTCTTCGACAACACATGACCCCATCAAAAAGAACCTGGCCTTTATCCGCAGTAATATAATTCAGAATATGGCCAGTATGGGTAATCACCAATGCCGATTTTCGGTTTTCTCGAACAATATCAATATGTTTTTTTGACTGAATTGAGGTCATTTTTTTGATACCACGATTCAGCAACATATTAATAGCCTCTCCCACAATGGCCATACTTTCTAAATCAACCCCCGATTCAGGTTCATCCAATAAAAGCAATTCCGGCTGTTGGGCCATGAGTTGAAGAAGCTCAGACCTTTTGATTTCACCGCCAGAAAGGCCATGATTCACATCACGCTCCAGAAATTCTGTTGCTTTAAGTTGTTTCGCGGCTTCTTCGATGTCTATTGTGGAATTGCGACGACTCATTTCTGTAATCGTTCTTGTTTTCAGGCCGCTGATTGTTGGCGGTCTTTGAAAAGCAACGCCAATTCCCATCCGCGCTCTTTCATGGACAGGCATATACGTAATATCCTGTCCCTGAAACGTTATTTTGCCTTTTGTAACTTTATATCCAGAAAATCCCATAATGGTCATCATCAAACTGGTTTTCCCCGATCCATTGGGGCCAAACAGAATGTGCGTTTCACCTTCTGGAATTTCCATGTTGATGCGGTTTAGAATTTGTTTTCCACCAACTTCTACACCTAATTCTTCAATTGTAAGCATGACATATTCCTGTTTGTTTTGAATGAAAAAGAAACCGGCCAAAGTAAGCCATAAGCCGAATTCTGTGCTGACTGTTTCCAGTCAGTGACGATCATTCATCTAAGGATATCAGTTACCTGATATCTCGTGCGACCTACCCGAAAACTCGAATGGGCCATTCTCAAACGTTTTTCTACTTGGTCTTGCATCAAGTGGGGTTTACATAGCTTCCTCAGTCACCTGAAGAACTGGTAAGCTCTTACCTCACCATTTCACCCTTACCTGTTTGAACTCAATTAAGAATTCATCATCGGCGGTATACTTTCTGTTGCACTTTCCTTCACGTCACCGCGACTTCACGTTATGAAGCACTCTGCCCTGTGATGTTCGGACTTTCCTCCAACAAGTGTTGGCGATCGTCTGTCTTACTTTGACCGGTAATTATTATACAATCTGTGATTGTTTTTTATTAAATGTTGATACATTAAAATGAAAATCTTCTTAGGAAATTTAGTAGGAATACCAAATTTGTTTTTCATCATTAAAACGACTAAACCTCCTGAACTTTTTCTTCATGCCGCCAAATCAAAAATCGTTGGCACGTCATACAGTAGTTGATCCCTTTTGATTTTCGTAGTTCAATAACGTATTGAGGAGGAATAATCGTATGGCATGCACTACACGTTCCATTCTCTACAAAACCAACTGCCACACCTTTGCATGCTTTTCTTAGATAATCATAACGTTTTTTCATGTTTTCTGGAAGTTGCGTTTCTAAAATTTTCTTTTCTTCTGCCAGTTTTTCATATTCCTGTTCAATTTCTTTACGCCTTGCATTGTATATGGTTTGCTCTTTGATTAATTGCTCTTGAATAGATTGTGCTTTTTCTTTTTCCTGTTGTACGATTGTGCTGGATTCTTCTTTTTCATACATGCACTTCAGAACTTCTTCCTCCAAAACAGTATTTTTCTTTTCTGTATCTTCAATTTCTTTAAGTAAGGCTTGATATTCTTTATTTGACTTAATGGATTTTATCTTTTCACGACTTCGTTTAACATGTTGCTCATTATCTTTAATATCTGATTCATAGGTGCGTTGTTTTTTTACATATAAGCTTAACTCGTTTTCAGATGCTTCAAGTTGCGTCTGAAGATCAGAAAGCTGTTGTTCAAGTTCTAGTATGCTACCTGGAGAACTTTGAAGTTGATTTTTAATTGATTCGTATTGTGTGTCGATTTCCTCTAGTTTACATAATGTTTTAATAATATTATCCACAAGCCCTCTCTTTTATGTTTTTAGATAAAATGGATTTCGTTCAACAGGACATGGCAGAATATCAACAGCCCATTGATTTTGATCCACTATTTTTTGTAATTTTGAAACCAGGTCATCAATAAAAATATGTTCGCTTTCAAAGTGCCCAACATCAATGGCACCCATATTGTGCATTTCAATATTACGCGCTTCATGATATTTTAAATCACCTGTCACATATGCCTGAACCCCCAATGAAATAACATCCTTAATTAAGCTTCCACCACTTCCCGAACAAACTGCAAGTTGACTGACAGTCAATTGCGGATCACCAATAACGCGCACATAAGACAGGTTTAAGCTTTTAATCACATGATCGGCCAGTTCCTGAAGACACATGGGCGATTTTAAATGCCCAACTCTACCCAGTCCATTATTGGCAGATACTTGATTGAGTGGATATATATCATAGGCCACTGTTTCATATGGATGATTTTTCTCAAGATGGTTCAATATGCGCGACGCATTTTTTAATGATATAATTGTCTCAATTCGGCACTCTTCTGTTTCTTCAAACTGACCGGCATGCCCCAACCATGGTTTGGTCATTTCTCCAGGTTCGAACGAACCAATGCCATCAATTCTAAAAGAGCATTTTGAATATTGACCGATGACACCCGCATTTTTTTCAAATAATGCATCCATTACCTGTTGAACATGTGTTTTTGGTACGAAAACCACAAGTTTTGCTTTATCTGAGGATGTATCTGGAATGATGGGATGGATTTCCAACATATTTAATTTATTTGCCAGAAGGTCATTTATTCCGCCTGTGACCTTATCTAAATTGGTATGCGCAGAATAAATTGCAATCTGATTGGAAATGGCATCTGCAATAATTTTGGCATTTGGATTGGATAAATTTATTGATTTTAAAGGATGAAACAGAAGGGGATGATGTGTAATAATGAGATCAATGTTTTGTTTTATGGCAGCTTTGATTACCTCGGGTATGGGATCCAAAGCAATCCATATTCTTTGAGCCGGCCATGTTGGATCGCCTACCTGAAGGCCAACGTTATCCCATGACTCGGCTAAATTGGGAGGCGCAATGATTTTCATTGCGCCTATGATATCGTTTACCTTGATCCGCATGAAACCTTCCTGGTATTATCCGAGCAGGGTTATTGAAATATTTAATAATTTGAATTTGCACCATAATCAAGATCATTTCATATTAGAATGGGCCCACCTGGAATCGAACCAGGGACCTACCGGTTATGAGCCGGTGGCTCTGCCAAACTGAGCTATAGGCCCAATAATTATTAAAATTTAAAAGATCATCGGGTTGTAACGATTCTTTAAATTATTGTCAACAGAATTTTAAATAATATTAATTTTTTTTATATGACCTGCCGAATTGCCTTCACCTGATTGCAAAGATGTTCAAATTGTTCAGGGTACAATGACTGTGCCCCATCACTCAGTGCATTATCTGGGTCGTGATGAACCTCAACCATAATGCCATGTGCCCCCACAGCCACAGATGCCAGACTCAAAGGAATGACCTGATCCCTGTGACCTCCAGCATGACTGGGGTCCATCATAATGGGAAGATGGGTTTCTTTTTTGACGACAGGAACTGCTGAAAGATCCAATGTGTTTCGACTATGATTGACAAATGTTCGCACACCACGTTCACACAAAATAACCTGAGAGTTTCCACCTTCCAAGATATACTCAGCAGCCATTAACCACTCATCAATTGTAGCAGCCATGCCGCGCTTCAAAAAAACAGGTTTTTTAGATTGACCTGCACGACGTAATAAGCTGAAATTCTGCATATTTCGAGTACCGATTTGAATAATATCTGTGTACGTTTCAACCATCTCAAAGGTTTGAAAATCCATAACTTCAGTGATAATGGGCATTCCGGTCTGTTCTCTGACTTTTGCCATGATTTTCAAGCCTTCTTCGCCCAAACCCTGAAATGAATAGGGTGATGTTCTTGGTTTGTAAGCACCGCCACGAAATATGTGCGCGCCTTTATTTACAATTGCTTCTGCAATTTTCATGGCCTGATCATAGGATTCAATGGCACAAGGGCCGGCCATAATAACAAAATTATTTCCGCCAATTTGAATGTCACCCACATTAATGATGGTATCTTCGGACTGTAGTTCCCGACTGACCAGTTTATATGGCCGCGTAACCGCAATAACTTCCTTAACACCGGGCATTCCTGAAAACATGGAAGCTTCCACAGCGCCCTTGTTGTACAACACGCCTATTGCAACACGTTCTCCGCCTGGTAGCGGGCGTGCCTGATATTTTCTGGACTCAATTGCTGCAACGACATTATTTACCTGATCCTTTGTTGCGGATCTTTGCATGACAATTAGCATTTATTTTGCTCCTTTTTATTATTGTTAACATTCTTCCCCTGACTTACACACGCTAATAAAATTACCAAGCAGCGCAAGTCCACATTCAGACAAAAAAGATTCAGGATGAAATTGAACACCATACACATGATTGGCAGGGTCAGAAACCCCCATTGGTAAGTGATCATCAGTCCAAGCATCTAGTTGAAGCCGCAACGCTTTTTGTATGATCAACGAATGATAACGCGCTCCCTGAAATGCATTTGGCAGCCCAAAAAATAATCTTTGTCCACCATGATTAATTTTACTGACTTTTCCATGTACAGGTACAGGAGCATGGCATGTTGTTCCGCCATAAACCTCATTGATTGCTTGCATTCCTAAACAAACCCCAAGTATGGGTATTTTTCCCGAATATTGTTCAATAATTTTTTTTGAATATCCCGCATGTACCGGTCTTTTAGGGCCTGGAGATATCACTATCGCATCTGAATTGGTTATTTTTGTTTTATAGCTGATATCTGTATTTCGAACAACCTGAACGTTACACTTCAGAATTCGAAAATATTGAACCAGATTGAACGTAAAAGAATCATAATTATCAATAAATAATATCTTCATGACCGGTCCTGACTCAGGAATATTTAATGCGCTCTTTATTAAAAACAAATTGAATCAACATATCGCTCTAATCCATGATACATACCATGACCTTGTAGCTGATACATGGCTGTAATGGGACTAAAGGCCAGAATGTTGTCTCGTATCAGTTGACAGAGTTCATTGTTTAACGTGTTCATATTAAATTTTTTATTATCGATTAGATCTTTTAAGTCATTCATTGAAAAAATCTGTTTATTTTGACTTATTTTAAGAATTTTTCTTATCAAGTCACGTTTATTTTCATAAATTGATGCATAAAAGCTTATGATTTGTGATTTTTCACTAATTCGGTTGTCAATAATTTTTTTCAATTTCGCGTCGGAAATTTTATTCTTTTTGGCATAACGAACTGATTGCCCCAACACCGATGTGATTTCAAAAATGTTGCCGCCAAGATAATTCCATATTGTTTCAATTTGCTTTTCAGTTAAAGTATAGTCTGATATGTCGCTTTCTTCTTGCAAATGTGTCAACCAATGATGGACATCATCTTTGGACAAATCATTGATATCAAAGTATGCGGCTGATTTACTCAGCCTGCTGTCATCATAAATAGTGTTCAGAAAATGGCCATTATTACCTGAAACAATCACATGGCACATATGAGATTCTTTGGTCAGTGCAACAAAAAAATTAAAGAATTCATTAAATAGTACGCGGAGTTCTTTTGTGTAAATTTCTTCGATCGCCTGTAGTTCATCAATAATAATTACCGGGGATTTTCCTTTTTTGACTTTTTTTTCCAATTCTTTTTTCATGACAACAAAAGGATCAAGGGTTTTATTTTCCATACAGACAATAATTTCTTCAGGCAATCGAAACAGATTGAATAGTCGTTTTGGTTTCATGACTGTAGGCGCTTTTGAATCATCAGGTGTAAAAAATGCGCGAATGACATCTGTATAATTGAGAATTGTAATATCATGTAAATTAATATGTTTAATCACATAATATTTATTAACAAGATATTGCTCAATAAATTTCATCAATAGCGTTGTTTTTCCACAGCTTTTTGGGCCATAAAGGAATAACAAATAGTTTGGCTCCTGATGAATCCAATTTTTTAAGTAATTCAATTCATTGTCTCTATTAAAAAATGCTGATTTATTTTTTGCTGGCATAATCATACCTCCAAATAGACCTTTCTATAGACTTTAAGATAAAGATTTTTGGACTGCGTTGGCGCTTCGTCGATGTACTATAGTACTATCTCCTTGCGCCGCCTTGCCAAAATCTTTATCTTAAAGTCTATAATTATTATCTTTTAGATCATCCATTTCATTTTTCCTGTTGACAAAAGATTCATTTTGCTTATAAGACATTGAATTATTCATCATTATGCCTCCTGACCAATTTGTGAGTTCTTTTTACGATTCACTGCTAATTTTACGCGATATGTAAGCAATAAGTCAAGTATTTTCAAATAGGCGTACATTGTTTGAGCAACCATTCTAATAAAACGATTCCATTTAAGATAATTGGTATTTATCCGATGATATTGGTAAGCTTTTTAAATTTTTTAACCAAAAATTAAAATTCAGTATTGGTAGATTCGATTCAGAATTACCAAAACCGAATAATAACGTAGGAGGTCCCCTATGGAAAGCACGGTCGATACCAGCATCCCTTATTTAACATCATTGAGTTATCTACAAACTCAAAGTTTGAATAAAGAAAACGCAAAAAGTCAGGAAGCCCTGTCAAAATCAATTGAACATATTTCAACTGGTTTACGCGTTATCAATGCCGGTGACGATCTGGCGGGCTTTGCCATTGCCGATCGTTTGGATGTTCAGGCACAGGGAATGACCAAAGCCTTGCAAAATACCAATGAGGCTTTAACTGCTGCCAGAGTGGCTGAAAGCTCACTTAATGAATATACAGATGTTTTGGGCTATATGAAAGAACTGGCTGAAAAAGCGACAAATAAAAATCTTGAGAGGGATGATCGACGAACGCTTCAAGAAGAAATTTACCAGCTCCAGGATCGACTCAAGAGTATTGCCAATGAAACAACATTTCGCGGACGAAAATTGCTGGATGGCACCTATCGAACGCAAAATATTCAGGTTGGGGGATCTGTTGGACAGGTGATGAGTGTGACATTAAAAACTGCCAGGCCGGATCAGGTGGGATTGCATGAAGTTGTCTCTGGTGGGAACATGAACATTGCTCACATATTACAGAGGGGGCCAGTTTATGATGGATTGAATAATATGGTTGAAAGCACAGACAGTATAACGATTCAAGGTCGTAAAGGGGCAGAATACATTGAAATTGAAGATTACGCATCCGCAAAAGAAATTGCAGATGCAATTAATGCCAAAAGTGATGTTACAGGGGTTGAAGCTGAAGCCAAAACATATTTAAGACTCTATAATCTCTCAGACGCAGGTGATATTTCATTTATTTTGCATGGTTCATCAGAGGTAAATATCAGTGCAACCATATCATCAACATCGCAGTTGTCTCCAATCTATGAAGAACTCAACGCACAATCAGCAGCATCTCATATTATACCGAAACTATCCGCAGATAATTCATCCATTGATTTATATGCCTATGAAGGCCACAATATTGGAATCGAAGATTTTATTAATTCGTCAAGCTTTTTAACGACAATAGATGCGATTGGCCTGGATTCCGATGGTGATAATACAGTCGGAATGCGAAAAGAAATCATGGGGGATATGGCAGGATCATTTCTTATGGGGGGATATGTTGAATTACAATCAGAAGAACCATTTATTGTATTCACTGGATCGACAGAAGCGTTGTTTACATCAAACAGTACCTATCTTCCAACACTTAAAGCGTTGGATACAATAGATATATCTTTTCAGGATGATGCGCAGGAGGCTTTAGATATTTTAGACAAATCCGCAACATATGTTGAAAATATTCGCGCTGATGTTCAATCCTATGAAAGTGGTTTTGAGGCCATTATCGAACGACTTGAGTCAACATCCGAACAAATGGAAATTTCTAAACATCGAATTATTGACTCTGACTTAGCAGATGAAACAGTCAATTCCTCAAAAGCAATTATTCATATTCAATCTCAGACTGCCCTTCTCACCCAGGCAAATCGTTTGATTCCAGAATATAGTCTGTTTTTGTTACGACAATAGATCTCCTTCATATTCGAATACAAATGGTCAAACAGAGAACCTTTGATCTCGGACAAAGGTTCGTTTTCGATTGTTGTACGAGGGCAAACACAAGGTTTGCCCCTACACTCAAAAAACAATATCCCCCTAACCAGTATACATATTCAATGGCACACAAGCTCCTCTGATTGGACCAATTCAACCTGACTATATGGTAAATTCATATGCAAATATATTTAAAGGAAAAAATTGGAAATCCAGAATTATTCACTGGCCGAAAAAAGGAAATGTTCAAGATTCTACAATGGATTGATAACATTCAACGCGAAATTTCCATGAGTACTGTGATCCTTTCCAGAAGAAAAACTGGAAAAACTTCATTTTTGCAAAGATTATATAATGTTACATTTCATAAAAACGATGGGGTTATTCCATTTTATTATGAAATCAAGGAAGAAAATCAATATATTATTGACTTTAGCAAGCATTTCTTCTTAAGTTTTATATTCCAGTATATTGCGTTTAAAACCAGAAACCCTTCATACCTGAATTATTCAAAGCAGGATTATGACCTGGCTGTTAAATGTGCACAAAAAGAAAAACAGGATCATTTAATTCCATTTATTACTGATATTCGTCTGGCAGAAAGAAATAAATCCCCTGGTTTTATGTGGGATATCGCACGAGACGCACCGCGATTGATCGCTCAATGTCTTGATGAACGAATTGTTCAAATGTTAGATGAATTCCAATATCTCAATCGAAAAATCTACAGCGACACACAGACAAAAAAAATAATTGACGATCTTGCTGCAAGTTATCTGCATACAGTAGAATATAAAAATGCACCATTATTAATTACTGGAAGCTGGATTGGCTGGCTGATGACAGATATCAGCACAATGCTGCCTGGACGCCTGGTTCATTTTCCTTTTGAAAATCTGTCAGAAAATGAATCCATTGAAATGATATTTCGGTACGCTGATATTGAGCAAAGTCCTGTTACTGAAAAATCAGCATACTTGATGGCATCATTGACTGAAGGCAACCCCTTTTATATCTGTTCTTTATTTCGAAGCCAATGTCCTGAAAAGAATCTGACAACAAAAGAGGGGATCATTAAAACCCTTGAATTTGAAATTATGAATCAGGGTGGTATTATCAAGAATACATGGTCCGAGTATTTGAATTTTGCCCTTGATGAAGTAAACAGTATACATGCCAAACGAATCGTATTGTACCTGAGTCAACATAAAAGCAGAAAAGTTCCTCGCTATGAATTGGTCAAAGAATTACATTTAGACATGCCTGAACGTGAACTTGAAAAAAAACTTAAAACACTTATTATGTCTGATATTGTCAATAGCGGCGGGTCGCGATATACATACCAGGCCGTACAGGATAATATATTTGAGAAAGTGTTTATTGCAGAATTTGGTGGCGACATTGAATATTTTGATCCGCAACGTGATATTTCAAACAATTACCAACAATTGATGACTATATTTGAAAATAAATTTAAAAAAATTCAAGGAAAACTGAATCAGACGACAGGTCTCTATGCGGAATATGTCTTAATTGATCTTTTAAAATATCGTGCTTTCCAAAACAAATACAATAAACAAGTTCAGGCCTTATTTGAAAATCTTCCAGAGGATTTTACTTTTGTTCAATATGAGAGGGTATGGACATATTCGGCATCTCCTTTGTACAAAAAAAATATTCAAATAGATATTTTTGCAAAAGCAAAAAAAGAGTGTTATTCATTAATCGGTGAAGTCAAAAAACGTAAAAAACCATTTTCAGTAAAAGAAGCGCAAAAATTTCTTGAGAAAGCCAGTGAATTGATTTCCATTGAAAAACTTGGAATGCATCTTCTATTTGTTTATTCGGCAGGCGGCTTTTATAAGAATACGATTGAATTTTTAAAAAAACATAAAATTGCATGGTGTCAACAGAAGCACATATTTGCGATTTAAGACACAAAGAAGCTTTTAGTGATCCAATTATATAATGAAAAGCTATAGACTTTAAGATAAAGATTTTGGACTGCGTTGGCGCTTCGTCGATGTACTATAGTACTATCTCCTTGCGCCGCCTTGCCAAAATCTTTATCTTAAAGTCTATAGAAAAAAGCGCAACCAATTATTTGGGAAAGCTTGAAAAATAATTTCCTCATTTTATTCCGAACATCTGGAGTCCAAATCTTTAGATTTGGGCGTCAAAATATATGTTTCACGCCCAAATCTAAAGATTTGGACTCCAGATGTTAAAAATGTGGAACAATTCATGCAATTTATATCGTTCTTTAAATATAATAAAAAAAAGAGAGAAAAAAATGAAAAGCAAACTTAAATATCGTATCGTTCAGGAAAAGTTTCTCGCGGTTTTATTTATTACCGCATTGTTTGTATTACCTGAATATGTTCATGCAACAAAAAAAGTTGATATCAGTCTAACGCACTCATTAGCTGTAACAACACTTAATAAAGTTCAATGCACAGGAACCAATAAAAAAGGCGAATGTGATGTAACCGGATGGACTGATATTGTTCAGGTAGCCGCAGGACAATTTTTTTCATTAGCCCTGAATAGTGATGGTGATGTATTTTGTGCAGGCTATATGAATGGCAGCGCATGTGATGTTTCTGCTTTTAGTGGATATAGTATCACATATATTGCAGCAGGCACCTACCATGCCCTTGGAGTGATTTCTGGAAGTGGCGAAGTGATTGGTGTGGGAGATAATTCTTTGGGGAAACTTGATGTCAGCACATGGTCGGGTATTGTCGCTGTGGATGCAGGAGAAAGCCATTCACTCGGTCTGAAAAACTATGATACTGTCGAATGCGCCGGGGATAATTCAAGTGATCAGTGTGAGGTAAGCAGTTGGTCTGGAATTACAGAGATTGGAGCAGGCGCCTACTATTCAATGGGTATCAAAACCGGTGGATCTGTTGAATATGCGGGGAAGAATTATTTTGGTGAAGGTAATGTCAGTGGATGGTCTAATATAAAACATATTTCAACCGGATTTAATCATAGTGTCGCGGTAAACGATTTAAACGAACCTTTTGCCACAGGCATTAATAATAATGGTCAGTGTGATACTGATTCCTGGACAGTTATTGATGATATCGTTGCCGGCACAACCAGTACAATTGGCGTTCTTGTTACTGGCGAACTGGTTGTCATTGGTGATACTGAAAACGAGGTCAATGATGTTGAAGGCTGGCAGCTTATCAACAACCCGCCTTCACCCTATACCCAGGCATCAATATCTGCATATGAAGACTACACAGCAGGTCCGACCTGTGATTTATTAAATCATGCCAATACAACAGATCTGGAATCAGATGCAGAGGGCAAACCAATTTCATATTTAGGCACAAATCTGACTGCATCCAATGGGACTGTCATTTATAATGGTGACTCTACTTTTAGTTATACACCAATAGCTGATTTTAATGGATCAGATAGCTTTACATATACGCTCACCGATGGTGAAGCGATAAACCCAACAGGAACTGCATCTGTTTCTGTATGGATTACGCCAGTTAACGACCCGCCATATTATTCAATATCCCCACCGATTGGCGTTACATCAACAACTGACAGCATTACAATTACTGAAGACTATGGAAGCCTAACATGTACGTCATGGGCATACGATTTATCACCCGGTGCTTACAATGAAACTGCTCAATCGCTATACCTCACCTGGACATGTTCTGATGAATCTCTATTTTTAACCGCACCCTATT
>Ga0272440_1000486_pt1 | contig 33553 bp, 23 predicted proteins | sample SSMMMBAug17_FD_192440 | JGI IMG/M metagenome (GOLD analysis project Ga0272440, IMG submission 192440) | Marine sediment archaeal communities from Little Sippewissett salt marsh, Falmouth, MA, United States - SSM-MMB-Aug17 | ecosystem: Environmental > Aquatic > Marine > Wetlands > Sediment ... | reverse complement strand
CTCAAAACAAAATTAGGTTCAGTGCCAGACTATCTCATTCAAAAAATCAGATCCATTTCAAATTTACCGACCCTTGATGATTTATTAATTAAAGCGGCCTCCTGTCAGGACATCAATAGTTTTGAGCATAGTCTGGCCAGAGTTACTGTATGAAAAATTTTTAAAATGACAAACGCAAAGCTGTTGTTTGCGTTGAACATGGTTGAACAGTTCACCACCACTGGATTTCAGTCATAGGATTGATTTCGATTTTTGCTCGGAGGCAAACACAAAAGAATAAATTCTAGGATTCATATTTTCCAACAATGACAAAATGAGGACAATATGTCACACGTTTTATTTGAAACAACCAGAAACACATTTTTTGCAATCAGGAAACAGCTCAACTGGACATTTCTTGGTCAATTATTCGAAATTCGCGCCAATACGCGCCCAGATTTTCCAGTTTTGACTTTTGAGAATGGTAATTATCCTGAGACTGTACAAACATTTCAGGATTTATATGAGAACGCGCATCGATTTGCCAGAGCACTCCTTGAAGCTGGCGTTGACAAAGGCAATACTTTTGCTGTTATCATGTATAATTATCCGGAAATGATTCATCTCATGGCAGCGGCCAGTATTACAGGTGCGATAATCGTACCCATTGACCCCAGAACTCGTGGTGACAAGCTGGCACATCAAATTGCCAATTCAAAAAGTAAGGCAGTGTTTATAACTGCTGACCTTTTGATTCATTTGGATATCATTAAAGATAAAATTCCAAATGTATCACATATATTTACTATCGAAAAACCGGACAAACCCGCTTCTATGGATATATCGAAATTTCACTCCATAGATGAAATTCTTGCATCCCCCTTCAAGCCTGTAAATTATCAGGTTAAAAATCCCGCACATCCTCTTCAGATTGTTTACACATCAGGAACAACCGGTGATCCAAAAGGTGTGTTGAATGAGAATTTCAGAATGCCCATTTATGGATATATTTTAAGTCGATACTGGAACTACCATGACGATGATGTTCTCTATACAGGGCTTTCCCTGACCCATGGCAATGCACAAGGATGTACCTTTGCCCCTGCGGTATACCGAAGCCTAAAGGCTGTGTTTAGTACGCGATTTACCAGGAGTCGATTATGGGATATTACACGCCAGTATGGCGTTAAATCATTTAGTATGCTGGGAGGTGTTGCAGCGGGAATATATAACGAACCGCCTAAACCTGAAGATTCCAATAATCCTGTCAGGCAGGTAGTGAGCGCAGGGATGCCAAGGGCTATCTGGGGGGATTTTGAAAAACGATTTGATGTCAGAATTCTTGAATGGTATTCTACCCTTGAAGGTGGTGGATTTGCAAGAAAACCCATTGGGAAAGGTCCGATGGGCAGTTTTGGCAAGCCGATCGCTTTGTTTAAAATGCGTGTTGTTGATGAAAATGACCGGCCATGTCCGCCAAATGTACCAGGTGAGATCATTGCAAAACCTATCTGGTCCAATGCATTTGTCAATTATTTTGATAATCCAGATGCCAGTGCTAAAAAAACTGAAGGGGGATGGAATCGGACGGGTGATATTGCACATATTGATGAAAATGGTTGGTATTTTTTTGATTATCGAAAAGGGGGCGGTTTGCGTCGTTCCGGTGATTTTATTCAACCCGATACAGTGGAAAAAGTCATTGGCGCGGATTCTGATGTAAGCGAAGTGGCTGTGTTTGGAATTCCAGCCAAAAGTAATGCGCCGGGTGAATCTGACCTGGTGGCTGCCATTGTTCTGTTCAAGAACAAAACTCCTGATCCGGATCGTATCTTTCATTTGGCGCGTAAAGGTCTTGAGGCAAACAGTGTTCCAGATTTTTTGATGTTTTTAGATGAAATCCCCAAGACGATCAGTGAAAAACCACAGGAACGCTTCTTAAAAAAACTTTTTGAAACGCATCCGGAATGGGTGTATCAAAAAAAAATATAATATTTAACCTGCAATAAAAATCTTAAAAAAAAGCTTGAATTTTTTTAGATTTATGTCTATGATTCACTATTAACATACTTAAAATGCTCTTTAACAAATTTTCAATTATCAACAAGGAATAATTTTTTTTTATTTTTTTTCATTTAAAGTGTCAGAAAATCGAATTTTTCGTGTCTATATTATATAGATGGCATTTACATTGCACAAAGCAAATGTAGATATTGCCAATAACATTTAAATGACACAACAGTATGAGAATCTTGGTTTTGAATAAATGAAATTAAATAAAAAAATGGTCAAATCAAGAATTATAGCAGTTGTGTCTAATATTTAGTCAGGAGGATATAATGACACTTACTAAAAACCAGATTGTTACCGCCATCAGCAAAGACATCGGATTTACCAAGAAAGATTCTGTCACCCTTGTTGAATCATTATTGGAAATTATGAAAAGAACCTTAGAAGCTGGTGAGGATGTTCTCATTTCCGGATTTGGAAAATTTTGCATAAAAACCAAAAATGCCCGAAAAGGAAGAAATCCAGCCACCGGTAATCCAATGACCCTAAAAGCGAGAAAAGTTGTAACATTCAAATGTTCGGGAAAACTCAGACAAAAAATCTGCGAAGCCTGAGTCACCAGACGTTAATCCTTATAATGGAAAAAGTCTGGAAGACTTTATTTTCCATCATAACAGCACTGAGTGTTACGAGTCTTATATGGCTCGTAACACCTTCTTTTGTTAATGCAAGATCTTTTGAAATTAAAGATTTGCATGCCAATCGAATCGGTGCGTACCAGGAAAGTTACGCTTTGCTGATTGGCGTTCACGATTACACTGGTTATTGGCAGGATTTAGACAATGTGCCTAATGAAATTGATCGCATCGAAGCAACTTTAATGCAAGAACATTTTCATCTGAGCCGTTTGATGAATCCAAAAGGTAAAGATTTGAAAGAAAGTGTTCAGGCCTTTTTTAAACAACATAATGAAAATTCAAAAATTCGGTTGCTTCTTTTTTTTGCGGGTCATGGATATACCCATAGAAAAACTCAAAATGCGTATCTTATACCATCAGATGCCCCAAACCCCATTGCAAAAACATCGAAACTTATGAAAACTGCTCTGTCGGTATCAGATATCATTCAGTGGGCCCGAAATAAAACATCACACCACATTTTAATGATTTTTGATGCCTGTTTTTCAAACAATATATTTAATCGTCGCGCCAAAACCACATTGCCAAATGATATCTCCTCTGTCACACTCATGCCAGTTCAGCAATTCATTGTTGCAGGTATTGATGGCAACAGGCGTCCTCAAAAAAGTATTTTCACTGAAGCTTTTATCAAAGCCATTTCCGGTCAGGCTGATTTAAATGATGACCAGTACGTTACTGCAACAGAGTTATCCATTTATGCCAACGAGATGGTCATAAACTCTGGATATGAACAAACCCCCAGGTATGGAAAACTTGTGGGGATGGGGGATTTTGTTTTTCAGGTTTCCAGTAATGGCAAGCTTTCCAAAGAAAAAATCAGTGAAAATTTTGAGTCCTATCTATCGGTAAACTCCAATATCCCATCAGAGGTATACTTGAATGGCTGGAATATAGGTAAAACGCCTTTGGATAAATTTCCGGTTGTACCAGACAAATATCGACTCTGGGTAAAACAAAAGGAATATCTGTCCTACTCTATCTGGTTGGATGTGCAGTATCATTATCATTATAATTTGGACGCCATCATGAATCAGGTAAAAATTCCCAAAAGCATGATGTTTATCCATACCAAGCCAGATAATGCAGACATTCATATTAAACACTTATCCAAAAATTTTTACCAGGGTATTCCTTTAAAGGCCGGCACTTACGACGTTGAAGTGAAATATCGCGGATACGAGCCTTACTATCAGCGCGTTGATGTCAATGGTAATGAGGATGTTTACCTTGATATCCATCTTGAAAAAATGCCTGAAATTTCACAAGAAATTGAAAACAGTATGGGTATGAAGTTTGTTTTAATCTATCCGGACAGTTTCATTATGGGGAGTCCTGAAACTGAAGACAGAAGAGATACTGATGAAAAACAACATCGGGTCACAATCTCAAAACCCTATTATTTGGGGCAGACAGAGGTAACACAATCACAATGGAAACAGGTCATGGGGGATAATCCCTCATCATTTTGGAATTGTGGAAGCGACTGTCCGGTGGAAAATGTGGCTTATGAGACCTGTCTTCTTTTTATTGATAAACTGAACAAACTTGAAGATACTGACACGTATCGATTACCCACTGAAGCTGAATGGGAATTTGCATGTCGTGCAGGTACAAAAACGCCATTATCTTCAGGTCCTATGACTGTCAATGCAAAAGGAGTCTCTCCTGAGCTGGAAGAATTGGGGTGGTACATCAACAACAATTGTATTGAATTCGCCACGCGATGGCCAAAGAATGAATATAAATGCATTTCCCGCGGGACACATCCTGTTGCTTTGAAAAAGCCCAATCCATGGAATTTATTTGATATGCATGGCAATGTGTATGAATGGTGCATGGATATTTATCATAAAAACGCATATGATAAACATGCTGAAAAAGATCCAATTTACATGGCTGAGGGCCCTGGTTACGTTGTTCGTGGTGGAAGCTGGACGCATTATCCCCGATTGACAAGATCTGCGAACAGAGATTATTTTCTGGAGAACAAAGCGGCAAACTATATTGGTTTGCGGCTTGTAAAAGAACCTTAGGAATGCTCGGAAAATAACATGCTCATTTTTCTTGATCGTCCAAAAAAAGAAGGTCGTAAAGAGACGTAGCATGCTACGATTCTACAGTACATTTACCTTAAAACGAACAATACCAATAATGGGGACGTTAATTTTTGAAAATTCCTTAGAATATTAAACCCGGATAAGCCATATGCTTATCCTGAAAAAAAGAGAATTGTAATGGCAAAAGCGAAATATAAAGCGCATGAAATCCAGGAGGAATGGTGTAAGGGATGTGGTATCTGTGTTCATTTTTGTCCGAAAAATGTTTTGGCCTTGAATGATAATAGCAAGGTCTATGTTGCACATCCGGAAAAATGTATTGCATGTCGTATGTGTGAACTCAGATGCCCGGATTTAGCCATTGAAGTAATAACTGAAGCCAACGAATAAGCAGACATGACCATTTTACAGGCTTAATTTTTTTAAAAAAGGAAAACCATGACGCAAAATATTAAATTTATTCAGGGCAATGAAGTTTGTGTTGAGGCTGCTTTATATGCGGGGTTGACATTTTATGCCGGTTATCCCATCACGCCATCAACAGAAATCGCCGAACATCTCGCAAGAAAACTTCCCAAGCGAAATGGCACATTCATTCAAATGGAAGATGAAATCGCATCCATATGCGCAATTATTGGAGCGTCTTTAACCGGACAAAAAGTGATGACCGCAACGAGTGGACCGGGTTTTTCTCTGATGCAGGAAGGGTTGGGGTATGCAATAATGGCGGAATTGCCCTGTGTGATTGTCAACGTTCAACGTGGTGGCCCCTCAACAGGACTGCCAACAAATGTTTCCCAAAGTGATGTTTTCCAGGCGCAATGGGGTACTCATGGGGATCATGCGATCATTGCAATGACAGCTTCCAGCCATCAGGATTTGTTTGAAATTACTGTTGATGCCTTCAATCTTGCTGAAACCTATCGGACACCTGTAATTATGCTATTGGATGAGGTTGTCGGGCATATGCGTGAACGCTTATTTATTCCTGAGCCCGGGGAGATTCCTTTGGTTGAACGACTCAAAACTGATTTCAAGGAAGGGGTTGATTATCATCCATATCTACCCCGAGAGGATGGACGGCTTCCCATGTCTGATTTTGGTGGTGTACATCGCTATAATGTGACCGGACTTGCACATGACATGTGGGGGTTTCCCACCAGTAATCCCAATATTGTTGGCGGCCTGATGCATCATCTTGTAGATAAAATCAATAACAATGTGCATCAAATTACGCGCCATAAAGAATACTATATGGATGATGCCACCATTGTTCTCATTTCCTATGGATGTTCGGCACGTTCGTCGCGTCATGTGGTGGAAAATCGCAGAAAACGTGGTGAAAAATTGGGATTGATTGAGCTTCAAACGATCTGGCCATTTCCGGTTCATATCATTCGCAACCGATGTGCAGATGCAGCATACATTCTTGTTGTTGAGCAAAACATGGGGCAACTGGTTCATCTGGTCAAAATGAGTGCAGCCCGGCCCGAACGTGTATTTTTGTGTAATCGTATTGATGGCGTATTTATTTCCCCCACGGATATTCGAAATGTTTTGAGAGTTATTCAGGGGAGAGGGGTTTAATCTATGTCTATAAAAAAATATATTCGCGAACGTTTTTTTCCACATATTTGGTGTCAGGGGTGTGGTCATGGAATTGTCTTAAATGCCATGCTCAGATCTGTTGCATCATTGGGGATGAGTCGAAATGAAATTGTTGTTGTTTCGGGGATTGGCTGTTCTGCAAGAATATCTGGTTATGTTGATTTTCATACCCTCCATACCCTTCATGGCCGGGCGCTGGCATTTGCCACAGGAATTAAAATGAGCCTGCCCGAGTTAAATGTCATTGTTCCTATGGGAGATGGTGATGCGCTGGCAATTGGGGGCAATCATTTTATTCATGCGGCACGAAGAAATATTGCCATGACAGCCATTGTTATGAACAATCGTATTTATGGAATGACCGGCGGTCAGTTTTCGCCATTGACAGGATATGGATATAAAGCAACAACAGCGCCTTATATTAATATTGATCATAATTTTGATGTTGTTGATTTGGCCAAATCCGCCGGAGCTTCATTTGTAGCACGAACGACAACCTATCATGTAAAACAGCTCACTGAAATGATTAAAGCTGCCATATTGCATGATGGGTTTTCTGTGGTTGAAGTGCTATCTCAATGTCCAACCAATTTTGGACGTCGAAATAAAATGGGCAATGCGGTCGATATGATGGAAACCTATAAAACTGGAACCACACCCATTGGGTCAAAGGCAAAGCAGGAAAATCCAGACCTGATTGAACGTGGTGTATTTGTTCAAAAGGAACTTCCGGAATATTGCAGTGAGTATTGTTCATTAATAGAAAAATTAAGAAAAGGCATGTAATTATGAGCAGAATTCGTTTTGTATTTTCAGGTTCAGGCGGACAGGGGGTTATCACTGCCGCAATCGTATTGGCCGAAGCAGCGGTTATGCATGAGAATCTGATTGCTGTTCAGGCACAAGCCTATGGACCTGAAGCACGTGGTGGTGCAACACGTTCGGATGTCATCATTGATGACAAAGAAATTCTTTTTCCAAAAGTGACACAGCCCAATTTTTTGGTTTGTTTGACACAGGAAGCCTATCATAAATTTTCACCGATTGTACGTCCCGGTGGAACGCTGTTAACAGATTCCGGTATGGTCAAAATACACAAAAAGGCGGATGCCAGACAGGTTCAGATTCCCATGCATGAAAATGTTATGAAAGAAATAAAAAAACCGATCGTTTTTAATATTTGTATGTTAGGGGCTGTAATTGCATTATCAGAGGTTGTAATGATAGATTCCATTGTCAAAGTGCTGGAAACAAGAATTCCTTCGGAATTTATTAATATGAATAAACAGGCCCTGGATCTTGGGTTTTCCCTGGGAAAACCATTCCGACTTTAATTATTTGGCCGGTTTTTTGTGTATTATTTGTGGATTTCAGTATCTCATGAACATTGTGGATAGATATTTCATTTCTATCCACATCGAATCAATTCCTTCAAACCTCATTACGTAAACATCTGGCCAATGCAAACATGGAATGTAAATGGAAACAAAACAATTTAAAATTCTTGTCGTTGATGATGATTCCCTTAATCTAGAAATTCTGGAAGAAATCTTAGCTGAAAAATACACAGTCAGAGTTGCTGACAGTGGTGAGGAAGCCATTAGAATATTGCCTGAATTCTATCCGGATCTCATGCTATTGGACATAATGATGCCTGGAATTGATGGATATGAAGTCTGTCGTCGTGTACGTGCTGATTATCGGTATTATCTCCTAAAAATTATTCTCATTTCTGGGAAATCAATGCTTGAAGAAAGATTACTGGGATATGAAGTAGGTGCAGATGATTATATTGTTAAACCATTTGTTGATGAGGAGCTTGAGGCAAAAATTCGGGTTTTTCTTAGATTAAAACGATCAGAAGAAGTGGATCAAATAAAAGGAGATTTATTACGTATTTTTTCTCATGAGACCCGAACGCCCTTAAATGGAATATTGCTTTCGACAGAGCTTTTACGTTCTGATGATTCAGTGGGTGATGAAGCCAAGGCTTATATTCAGGTCATTGAAGACAGTGGCCGCAGATTGCTTGAATTTGTCAAGAAGACAACCTTGCTTTGTGATATCAAAGGCGGGCTTAAACTCGATAAAAACAGTAATTCTCTCAACTCATATTTAGATGTTGCTATCAAGGCAGTACAAAAGGAAGCCAGATCTAAAAAATTGAAAATTGTTTACAAGGATACTGAAGAAGATACATTGCTTGTTGCAGATTGGCGGATGCTTGTAAAAGTTTTTATTTATATAATTGAAAATGCGGTCAAGTTTTCACCGCCGAATGGCATTGTCAACATTGAACACACTAAATTGGGCGCATCTTGCGAGATTATTATATCAGATCAGGGAAAGGGAATTGATCCCGAATGGATGGATAAAATTTTTAATGAATTCGCAGTTCGCGATGTCATGCATCATCAAAAAGGATTAGGACTCAGTCTCGCGATTGCTAAGCACATTGTTGAAATGCATGAGGGAACCATTCATGCAGAAAGCGCTCCCTCTAAAACAAGCTTTATCATACGATTACCCATACGTAAATAACGCAGATCCTGCATATATTTTTTTGCTTTATCAATTGACAACTTCATGTTGTTATACTAAAAATAAGATTAATTTGAATGGTATCTTTTATGATTTTTGATTGGAACGTAAAACGTTTTTTCATTGAGTGTTGTTAAATTGATCTGATTTGGCAACATCATCAGAATCTAGTTGATGGAGGGTTTAATGTTAAAAAATTTTCAAAAATTAATTTGTATTGTCATCGCCTGTATGATCATTCCATGCATTGTTTTGGCAGATACAACTCTTGATAACATACGAAATTTACTTGAAAAACGACAACTCAAAGAGGCGCTCAAACAGGTAGATACTTATTTGGGGGCCAATGAAAAACAGCCAGAAGCACTTTTTTTGCGCGGATTGATTTTGTTTGAATCCGGTCGAATTGATGAATCCATTGATGTATTTAAATTATTGACACAAGAATACCCCTTAAAACCAGAACTTTACAATAATTTAGCTGTATCATACGCAGTTAAGGGGGATTATTATCATGCACGAGATGCTTTAAAAAAAGCCATTGAAATATATCCGGGATATACAAAAGCCCATGAGAATCTCGGAGATATTTACATGAATATTGCGCGTCAGTCTTATGAAAAAGCCTTACAATTAGATCCGGATAAGAAATCAATTCATAAAAAGCTTAACCATATCAATAACTTACCTATTATGCAGGGCAATCCCAAAAAAATTGCGGCAAGTGAACAGAAAGTATACCGACAAAAAACACCGCGACCAACACAATCGCGTGAGTCAGTGACACAGGCATCTCGAATTCAGAATCCACCGGCATCGACACCACGAAAAATTCAGGCAAAAAATATCGCCAAAGCTGAAGGCCAGAGAATGGTACAAAGCGTTATTCAAGAAGAAGCTCAAAAAATGTCCAAAAAAGATCACATTTCTAAAAAAGCAAATTCAACGCACATGGATGTCGCAAAAACTGAACCTGGCCCCTGTCCGGCATGGGATAATCATCCTGAACTCAAATCTATTGAGGAAAAAGCCATTGTCAATGCGTTGAAAACCTGGGCATCAGTCTGGTCTCGTCGGGATATCAAGGGCTATATTGCGATGTACGCACCAGATTTTCAACTGCCAGGCAATATGAGTCGAAAAAGATGGGAACGTTCAAGAAAAAGGCGCCTGAGTAAAAAATATATCAATGTTACCATTGCCAATCCACAAATTTCATTTGTGAATTGTACGCTCGCACGTGTGACCTTTGACCAGTTTTATTCATCCAATAATTATGAAGATCAGACAAAAAAATTGATTTTATTCAAAAAAGAAGTTCAAGAATGGCGCATTATTAAAGAAAGTTCAGTAACACGTTAAACATGTTAAATAATTCAATTCCAGATAAGATTCAAACAGTACATATGATCGCCATTTGTGGCACGGGAATGGGGGCACTGGCCTGCATGCTGAAAGATTTGGGACTTGATGTCAAAGGTTCGGATCAAAATGTGTATCCGCCGATGAGTACATTTCTTGCTGAAAAGGGTGTGCCTGTATTACACGATTTTTTACCAGAGCATCTTAACTCCCAGCCTGACCTGATCATTGTGGGCAACACAGTATCAAAGGATAATCCTCAAGTTGTTGCCATGTGTGAAAACAATTTACCCTGTTGTTCAATGCCTCAAGCCATACAGCATTTTTTTGGCAACCGCAATATATTGCTCGTCACTGGAACCCATGGCAAAACAACCACCGCTTCATTGCTATCCTGGATTTTACAAACAGCCCATCAGGATCCCTCATTTTTTATTGGCGGCATTGTTCAGAATTTTTCAAGCAATTATCGTATTGGGGCGGGCCCCTATATGGTAGTTGAAGGTGATGAATATGACACCGCCTTTTTTGATAAAAATCCAAAATTTCTCCATTATCAGCCTTCCCATACCATATTGACCAGTATTGAATTTGATCATGCAGATATTTATCGAGATCTATCCCATGTAAAAGACGCTTTTACCCGCCTGATAAAAAAATTATCAAAAGAAAGCCTTTTGATCGCATCGAAACCCAATGAAAATGTCCGAGAACTGATTAAAAATCCCCCATGTCGATGTGAAACTTATGGTGATACTGAGTCGAACTGGTATATTCAATCCATTCAGCACAATCCACCCTATACAACATTTGATGTGTATGATAACAATCAATTCTTTCATCAATTTAAAACGCCATTGATGGGTGAACATAATCTATCAAATATCCTTGCTGTTATCGCAGTGGCAGCGGATTTAGGTATTGATAAATCAGATCTGGCCAAAGCCATTGAATCATTTCAGGGGATAAAAAGACGACAGGAAATCCGAGGCGTCAAGAATGGCATTACAGTAATGGATGACTTTGCCCATCATCCCACTGCTGTTTTAGAAACATTGAAAGCTGTTAAACCCTTTTATTCTATGGGCCGAATCATTGCAGTGTTTGAACCTCGAACCAACTCCAGCCGACGCCGCGTATTCCAAAATGTATACCCAGAGGTTTTTTATCCAGCGGATATTGTATGTATCAGACAGGCACCACTTTTGGAAAAAATTCCTGAAAATGAGCGATTTTCATCACAAGAGCTGGTTAATACGCTCAAACAAAAAGGTCAAAATGCCTACTTTTTTGAAACAACAGATCAAATTATCGATTTTGTCGTACAATCAGCTCGGGAAAATGATCTGATCCTTGTTATGTCAAATGGTGGATTTGATAATATTCATGCGCGATTATTGGAACAATTTTAATTTATCTTTCTTTAAGAGGCCAGTGAAGGCATTTATTCTTTTTTTGTGCATACTGACCACTCCCATAGGATTATTTGCGCATCCCCATGTCTTTGTTGAATGTACGATAACTGTTGTGTTTGATAACAATGATCTTGCAGGTTTCCACAATTATTGGGTGATGGATCGGATGTTTTCTGGCAATATGCTCAGTTCATTTGCGCCAGGATATAATCCGGATCAACTCACATTGACACCATCAGATATAAAAAGTATTAAAAAAGGGGCCTTTGATTCCTTATCTAAATTTAACTATTTTCAACATATCCACATTCAAAACAAAGATATTACAGACGTTGTTGCCCAAGATTTCAATGCAAAGGCCACAGAAAAAGGACTTGTATATGAATTTTTCATTCCCTGTTATGTGGCAGCTGACACCCATATGTCAACAATAAAAATGAGTGTTTTTGATGACTCATTTTATACAAGTGTTCGAATATCCTCATTTTTAATTTCAGAGTCTGATTCCCTGAATATCACACATAAAGTCGGCCCCATAAAATCATTTGCATATTACATGGGGCAAATCACTCCCAAAGGGATCACATTTCAGTTTCATAAGCAAGCATCCACAACTTCACAGACAATAAATAGTTCCACTGAGACTGAAACAAGCGAGCATCCTCAAAAATCGACATTGTGGCAGACATTTTTTTTGAAAATCAATCAATGGCAGGCCTTTATCAAAGATATGATGACTGATTTTGGGAATGACATAAAAAAATTTTTTTGGGGGAAATCGTTATTTTTGTTTATTTTCTTTTCTTTCTTGTATGGTATTATTCATGCTTTGGGCCCCGGACATGGCAAATCAATTGTATCTTCATATTTTATTGCACGTCCGGGAAGCTATCATTTGGGAATTTTGATGGCATTTGTTCTATCCATTACGCATGCCATTTCTGGAGCGGTTTTTGTGCTGGTAATGAAATTGATTCTTGAATCGCCTGTATTGTTTTCCTCAGCAATGCCTGTTGAGCAGGTCAGTTACGCTCTGTTAATTGTAATCGGTGTGTTTCTATTTATTCATGGAATCATTGATTTAAGAAAAAAAGATATGGAATCTGTACCAACAAGTCATAATATAAAGCAATTATTGTTTGTTGCTTTTATAACCGGCATGATTCCTTGCCCGGGTGCGGCAATTATTTTGATATTTTCAATTTCAATCAATATTGTTGTCGTTGGATTGATTGCACTCCTGGCTATGAGTATTGGAATGGGGTTGACCACTAGTTTCTTTGCATTTATCGCAATTTTTTCACGAAAAACCATTACAACAATGCGCCAGGCATCTCAAGGAAGGTATCAGTTAATGCATTGTTTTCTAAGCATTTTTGGGGCATTGGTTATTACAATGTTTGGGCTGATCATGTTTTTTTCATCATGAGGTCAGATAGGAATTGTCGCGTAAAAACCGAAATCCGGGTTTTCGCTGTCTGGCTAAGGCATGTGGGAATGGAAAGTTCTGAACGAATAACATATTCATTTTCCCGCTTGCTAATGCGCGTGGCTTTAAAATTGCGGTAGGTCTATCATTTGATTGACATTTTTATTTTACACTGTAGAATAAATATGATCAATATTTGTATTAAGGAAAGGATTGGAAAACAATATGCTCATTTATCTTGAACGTCCAAAGAAATAGTCGTGTAGAGATGTAAAATGCTGCGTATCGACAGTATAATAAGTAAGCGATCATAAATTGTCGGGTAGATCGGAGTAATCGAAATCCAACCAATGCCCGAAACCAATGTAGGGGCGAACCTTGTGTTCGCCCGCCGGACAAAAACCGGTATCAAACCTATGTTCGAAAATGAATTTGAAACGATTGCCTCGGACATAGGTTCACAAACGATGGTTGTTCGCAGGGCGAACACAAGGTTCGCCCCTACATTGGTTTCGGGCATTGGTTGGATTTCGATTACTACGATCTACCCGAAAATTTATGATCGCTTACTTATTAATAATGGGGAAGTTATTTTCAGAGCATTCCTAAGTAAACAGTTCAGGGCGCATTCCCAAAAAGTCGGAAATGCGCCCCATTTTCAAACAGAATCAGGAGAACAATATGCATTACTACGAATTTGGTTGGAAAACCAGAAAAGAACACTCTATATTTGCAAGATGTTGGGAACCCAAGGATGTCAAAGCTGTTGTATGTCTTGTACATGGATTGGGAGAGCATAGTGGCAGATATGCTCATGTGGCCAAATTTTTGAACGATGCCAGATATGCTGTGATGGCATTTGATATGTGTGGACATGGCAAATCTGATGGCATTGTTGGACATGCAACCTCTTATGAGGCTATGATGGAGCATATATCCAGGCTGAGAGGGGAGGCAACTGTTCATTACCCGGAAATTCCAATTTTTCTTTATGGGCACAGTATGGGAGGAAATTTGGTAATAAATTATACACTCTATCGAAAGCCCAGAGTTTATGGTGTTATTGCAACAGGTCCAGCGTTTAGAACTGCTGATGTACCGCCATCATGGAAAATTGCGATGGGTAAAGCCCTGTATAATGTGATTCCTTTTTTGCCCATGCCCAGTGAACTTGATGAAAACAAATTGTCAAAAGATCCGGAAGTTGTTCGGGCGTATGTTGAGGATCCACTTGTTCATGGTCGTGTTTCTGTTCGGTTGGGAATGGATATCCTTCACACAGGTCAGTGGGTGATGAAACATGCAAGAGAGTTTATCGCGCCACTGTTGATCATGCATGGGGAAAAGGATGCCATAACATCTTGTGACGCAAGTCGCGAATTTGCAGAAAAAGCAAAACACGTTTGTACCTTGAAAATTTGGGACAATCTATATCACGAAATTCACAATGAACCAGAAAAAAACGAGGTGTTGACTTACTTGTTAAACTGGTTGGACAAACAATTGGAAGAAAAAATGGAGTAAAGGACGCAATGCAAACAAACAAAAGAAATATTTATCTGGAAATGCAAAGCCTTGATGATGCCAAATCTTTATGGTTTGCACATTTTGAGAATAAAATGAACGCAGAGACCATACAGGTTGTTGATGCTTCAGGCCGAATTTTAGCAAAACCAGTTTTTGCGAACCAGTCTTCTCCCAATTATCATGCAGCTGCAATGGATGGTATTGCTGTTCTTGCTGAAACAACATATGGCGCTCATGTGGATCACCCCATTATGTTAGAACCGAAAAAGAATGCTTTTTTTGTCAATACCGGAAATGTGATGCCAGACAACACCGATGCTGTCATAATGATTGAAAATGTCCTTAAAGAAGCATCCGGCCATGTTTCTATTGAAGCGCCGGCCATTCCCTGGCAGCATGTTCGAAAAATGGGCGAGGATATAGTGGCCACTGAAATGCTCTTTCCACAAAATCATGTCATTACACCTTATTGCATTGGCGCCATGTTATCTGGCGGAGTGTTTCAAGTTGATGTCAGAAAAAAGCCAACTATTCTGATTATTCCCACTGGATCAGAACTGATGGATTGGCAATCAGAAAGAATTTCCAATTTGCCCAAAGGCAGTATCATTGAATCCAATGGAACCATGCTGAAACTCTGTGCGATTGAAAATGGCGCTTTCGCAGATCGTCACAACATTGTCCCTGATGATCAGGAAGAGCTTTGTCAAATTATCGAGAAAAATGTATCTAAATATGATATGATTCTTCTTGTTGGCGGGTCATCTGCCGGTGATTCTGATTTTACACGCGCAGTTATTGAAAAAACAGGAAAAGTGCTTTTACATGGCGTGACAATCATGCCCGGTAAACCAGTCGTATTGGGTGATGTTCAACACACACCGGTTGTCGGTGTGCCTGGATATCCTGTTTCGGCCATTGTTATATTTGACCAGTTTATCCGACCCATGATTTACCAAATGAGCGGTACTCATCCGCCCAAACGAACAACATTGCCTGTACAATTAACACGAAATATGCCTTCAAAATTGGGCATTGAGGAATTCATTCGCGTAAAACTGGGCAAGGTTGGAGACAATTTTGTGGCATCTTCATTGCCGCGTGGCGCTGGCGCGATAACCTCATTTACTCAGGCAGATGGTCTTATTCGGATTCCGCGGCATTCTGAAGGACTGAAAGCCAATGAAAAGGTCCATGCAGAATTACTTCAATCTGAATTTACCATTCAAAATACAATTATGGCTGTAGGAAGTCATGATAATACATTGGATATTTTGGCAGATCAGATGCGCCAGCGTTACCCGGATATAAAACTGGCCTCAAGCCATGTTGGCAGTCTGGGCGGATTATTGGCATTGAAACGCGGCACCTGTCATCTGGCCGGTTCGCATTTATTGGATATTGATGATGGCACATACAATGTCAGTTACATAAAAAAGTATTTACCTCATATGTCGGTTCAATGTATGCATCTGGTCATGAGGGAACAAGGATTGATTGTGCCCAAAAATAATCCAAAAAATATTAAAAGTATTGCAGATCTCCTTCGCAAAGATGTTCAACTGATCAACAGACAGTCCGGTTCAGGTACACGTGTTTTGTTGGACTATTTGTTGCAAAAGCATGACATTGCACCGGATAACATCATCGGATATCATTCAGATGAATACACGCATATGGGCGTTGCTGTAAATGTGCTTAGCGGAGCGGCAGATGTCGGCATCGGTATATTATCAGCAGCCAAAGCACTTGATCTTGGATTTATTCCAATTGTTCGGGAACAGTATGATTTGGTCATTCCTGATGTGTATTGGGAAACGCCATTCATTCAAAAGATTGTAAATGTTATTCGCTCACAAGAGTTTCAAAAAAGGGTTTTAGCATTGGGTGGCTATCATACTGAGAGAACAGGGGAACTCTTAACACTATAAACCTGATCGTTTAGGTATCATTCATGGAATTTTATTCAAAAAAATTATCTGTTCTAGTGATCGTTTATTTCATGGTTGTTTCAACCATACACATACATCCTATATATGGGGAGCGAGATAAGTATATTATCCGCATTGCGACCCTTGCCCCCAAGGCAGTTGGGTGGTCCAAGCATATTCGGGAAATCATGATTCCAGTTATTCGACGAGAAACCAATCATGAAGTGCGCTTGAAGTTTTATTGGAATGGCCAGATGGGTGAGGAAGAAGATTATTTGCAACTGATCAAATCGGGTGAAATTGATGGTGCGGCATTTTCAGCACATGGCACAGTATTGGCCTGCCCTGAAATGACAGTTTTGGAGCTTCCCTTTTTGTTCCAAAATTATGATGAAGTGGACTATATTCGTAAGAACATGCTGCATAAATTTGATTTGATCGCAAAAAAAAATGGCTATAAATTGATTTTTTGGACAGATCAAGATTTTGATCAAATTTATTCCACAAAATACCCTCTGTCACGTCTGGGGGATTTTCAAAAATCGACATTTGTTTCTTGTTTTGGATCTTTGGAAAAGGCAGTACTGGAATCTTTTGGTGTCAATCCTATCGTTCGTACAATTAAGCAAGGCGCAACAGATATTAGAAATGATAAAATGAATGCATTTATCGGCCCGGCATTGTGGGTGGTAGGAAGTCAAATTTATCCCAAAGTAAAGTATATCAATCCGATGAAAATTAGATATTCACCATCAACCTCATTAATTGCGCTGAAGGTCTGGAATCGAATTCCTATAGAATATCGTAAAAAAATACAAGTTGTCAGAGATAATGAAATGCTGCATTTCTGTAAAAAGAATCGTCAGGATAGCTTACGTGCTTATGAGGCAATGGTTAAATATGGCGCTAAAATTTCAACAATGAGAGCTGATGATTTCCAAATGATACAGGATCGATGTCGGTCACTTTGGTATCGGTTGGCCGGAAAATTATATGATGAACAAACCCTGGAAAATATTTTGAGTCATTTAAAAGAATACAGGGAGCGGGCTGAGCGTGTTAAGTCGTGGAAACTTTCTAATTGATTGGAAGCGGTCAAAAAAAAAGCCGGACAGGTTTTGTTTGATCGACCTGTCCGACTTGATTTTTAACAAAGTGATTTGTTTAAAGTCAAAAAATTATTTTCCAAGCCATTGTTTTACAACATTAGGATTCTCTTTCAAATAACGTTTTGCATTTTCGTAAGGATCTGCATCATCCTGAGTATTCCATCCCATTACAGTCTGAAGTCCATTTTCCGGCCATTTGAAATTTTTCAAAAACGCATAAACATCAGGTAAATCCTTTTTAAGGTCTTTGCGAACAATAGTTTGGATGAATTCTGAATCCCCATAGAATTTATTGGGATCATCCAGATATTTCAATGGCCATCGTGCGAATTTCCAATGAGGCGACCATCCGGTAACAACAACCCATTGCTTACGTTTGTATGCATTGGCCAGTGATGCTGTCATAATCGCACCCGATCCTTCCATTAAACGCATTTTATTCAAACCATACTCTTTTATGACCTTTTCAGTTGTTGACATTAAACCAGCGCCCGGATCAATTCCAATAATTTTACCATCAAACTTGTCTGCATGAGCATTTAATTCAGTAATGGAATTGATTGTAACATATTTGGGAACAACCAGACCAATTTTGGCGCCTTTAAACAATGTCCCGACCACTTCAACCTTGTCTTTTACACCATTCAGATATGATTTGTGCGTATTCGGTAACCAGGCAGTAACAAAACCATCTACATTACCTGTTGCAGTTGCCTGCCACATGGCTGCTGCGGAAACAGCCATTTCTTTTACCTTATACCCCATTTTTTCCTGTAAAACAGCTTTAACAACGTTCGTGCTCGCTGTTGCACAAGCCCATTCCACATAAGCCAGTTTCACTCTTTTGCCTGCGTATGCAGTAGACGCTGAAACAATCAGCAACAAACTTAAAAACACAAATCCAATGTTTTTTAATGTGTGTTTCATAATAAAACTCCTTTTAATCCTTTTGTTTTTCAGTTTTGGCAATTTGCTGAGTAATTCGATCCAGTATAATCGCCACAATAACTACGCCCAATCCAGCCTCAAAACCATCACCTGGTTTGAAACGTTGAATGGCTTTCCAAACTTCACTTCCCAATCCACCCGCACCAATCATAGCAGCAATAACAACCATTGACAGGGATAACATGATTGTTTGATTAATTCCTGCCATTATTGTTGGCATGGCCAATGGTAATTGCACCTTAAATAACTTTTGTGGACGACTGGAACCAAAAGCATCTGCCGCTTCGATCAGTTGCTCGGGTAACTGTCTGATTCCCAAACAAGTCAGTCGAATGGCCGGTGGCATGGCAAATATGACAGTTGAAAAAGTTGCTGATACCGGTCCCAACCCAAAAAAGGGTATTGCAGGTATCAAATATACAAATGCAGGCATCGTTTGCATGAAATCCAAAATTGGCATAATTATGCGGTACACATTTGTATAAAGTGCCGAAAAAATACCAATTGGGAGGCCTATTCCAACTGCAATGGTTGTTGATATTAACACCAATGAAATGGTTTCGATGGTTGGTTCCCAGAGGCCCATATTCCAGATCAATAATAGACCAAAAAGTGCAAGCAAACCATTCTTTCGATTTCCAACAAACCATGCTAACAATGTAATGAGTATAATAATAACCAGAGGATTAAAAAAAAGCAAGCCTGAAACAATCATTTCATATATCGTTTCCATCACATCTGATATTGCGCGGGTTATGGGAGAAAAATTATCTGATAAAAAATCAATACCTGCTTCAACTGCTTTTGCAATATCGATTTTTGGAACGCCTGCAGTACTGATTGCTGCGGTATTATATTCCATTTTATTCATTCCTTTTTATTTTGCCAGTTCGGCAATTAATGATCCACGAACAATGATACCAACCAGTTTGGATTTCTCATTGACAACAGCAACAGGAAATCGAATTTTGGCCAGATCACCAATAAAATCCTGAACAGGTGTTTCGGGAGTGACTTTTTGAATATTTTCATCAACGATAGTATCCAGTGTCTTTTCACCGCGCTCAATTGCTTTTGCAGCATCTTCAGCATGAACAACACCGCGAAGCTCATGATTTTTGTTTAATAAAAATAATGAGGATATGCCTTCTTCATCCATTTTTCGAAGCGCTACCCGAGGGCCATCGGTATGATATCCCATAGTACGCGGTTTTCTCATTACTGTTTGGGCAGTGAACACTTTTGTTTTGTCAACATCTTCAACAAATTTTTCTACATATCGGGTTGCAGGTTGCGTTAATATTTCTTCGCCTGTGCCCTCCTGAACCTTACGTCCATCCTTTAGTAAAATAATTCTATCCCCCAGCTTGAGTGCTTCATCAAGATCATGGGTGATAAATAAAATGGTTTTTCCCAACGATTTTTGTAAGGCAATTAGTTCATCCTGCATTTCTCTTCGGATTAATGGATCCAATGCACTGAACGCCTCATCCATGAGCAGAATGTCAGGATCCAAAGCAAGTGCCCTGGCAAGGCCGACACGCTGCTGCATTCCACCAGATAACTCGTCTGGATAATTATGTTCCCATCCGGACAAACCAACAAGCTCCAACGCATTCATGGCGCGACTGCGCTGTTCTTCTGCATCGGTTCGTCGAATTTCTAGGCCATACTCCACATTCCTTAATACTGTGCGATGGGGAAACAAGGCAAAATTTTGAAACACCATGCCAAATTTTGTTCGGCGGCATTCTCTGAGGCCTTCACTATTCAAAGAAAGAACTTCAATGTCATCTACAATAATTTTTCCCTGGGTCGGTTCGATCAAACGATTGACACATCTTATCAATGTTGATTTTCCACTTCCTGAAAGCCCCATTATTACCAGGATTTCACCCTCTTCGACTGTAAATGAAATATCTCCAACACCAACTGCCTGACCGGTCTTTGAAAGAATTTCATCTTTTGTCAGCCCCTCTTGAAATAATTTCAGCGCTTTGGATGGATTATTTCCAAATATTTTGTACAGGTTGTGTACCTCAATTTTTGTCATCTTCATCATCCTTTAAGTTTTTTTGATCTACCAATATGAACGGCCATTTTTTTTTGAGAAGGTATTTCTCAACAGCATAGCCGTTTGAATAGATTGTTTATGATGCAAAGTATTTTTATATTACATCATGACATTGGATAAATGTCAAGCTTTTTTAATTGATTGAAATGATTGAAATTGTCTGTAAAATACTTGATTATAAGTTAAAATAGTCGGGATTAAATTACATTGAAGGCTAAACAATATTTGAAATTATTTGAAAAAAATATATAGAAGGCTAAATAATATTTGAAATTATTTGAAAAAAATATATAGAAGACTAAATATTTTTATTTAGGGACCATTTTGATGAAGGACACCTATAGGGCTCTTTTTGATGCCAAAAAGAGACCTATAGCGCAAAAAACAGCCCCAATTATTATTGATATTCTTGTGATTTTAAGTGGTTAGCTTGGTCCGACCCCAATAAAGACAAACGCGGTGTTCCCATATTTTCTGTAATCCAGTTGTATGAAGCTTTCCGGTATTTGAATGGGTTCACTGTTTGCATGTTCGGCGACAATGATCGTGTTTTTGTCGAAACAGTGTTGGCTGACAATATTGCGGAGCGTTTTGTTGATATAGGGTTTTTGGTAAGGTGGGTCCATCAAGATTAAGTCAAAGACCATGCCATTGAGACAGGCAAGACCTTTTAATATGTTGCATTGAATAATGTTTGATGAATGTTCAATTTTTAAATTGTTAATATTTTTTTTAATCAATCGGATCGCTTTTCTGGAATGATCAATAAAAACAATGGATTTAGCGCCTCTGCTGAGAGATTCAATACCAAGAGCGCCGGTGCCAGCGAAAAGGTCAAGAACGCTGGCGTTGTTGATTGCATCCATATTTTCTAAAATATTGAATACTGATTCGCGATGTTTGTCTGTTGTGGGTCTAATTGACATGTCTTTGGGGGAAACCAGTAATCGTTTTTTGTATATACCACTGATAATTCTCACGAATCAGTTCCTTATTCGACATTTGAGATTAAATCTTTGTACGATATTGCTGACGTTTTTCATGCGTTTCCAGCAATTTCCACATAACAACTGGAATATCCAATAAAATTTTACCCGGAATAAAATATATCTGCGATGATTTGGATACAAACACCGAAAAAATGGTGCCGCCTTCTTTCAGAATGGTTTCTTCTCGACAAAAATTTCCAGGCGTAATGGTTTCAATATGTGTCGAACCAGACCGAATGATCAACTCACCTTCCACAAGTAAAATCAGAATGGCCTCTCCATTATCGGGAAGGGTTTCACCTTCAAGATAAGAATGAATGCTTAACTTTTGAGCAATTTTATTTTGAACCGGATAGGTAACCATATCACCAAAGAGCCAGGTGTCTTGTAAAAATTTAATGCTTTTTTGCATGGCATCAATATCTGCATACAGATCGTTTCTGCGAACAAATTCAGCATATAGATTGACAGGTATTTCAAGTGCCCAAACATAACTACATGCACTATAGGTTTCGTTGGAGGGTTTTTCTTTATATCCTGACAGTTCACCGATTAGGGAGCCTGCGTACATTATTTGATTCACATTTTGTTCAGATCGAATCATTTCAATTGTGCCGGTCAAAATAAGATATATATTGGGATTGGAAACGCCTTGTTTTACCAGAATTGTTCCCGCATTGAACGATGTAACATGACAGTTTAACAACACACGTAATTCTGCAATTGGGGCTGAGGGAAAATAGGCATGCAGATATCGAAATGCATAGCGCATGGTATGATCCTGATTGGTAGAAATTAAAACATCAACCATACCAAATGGTGCGCGTGAGCCAATTTCCTTTTCTTTATTTGTAAATGACAGCGCTGTATGAGAAAGGATAATTTTATCTGATGGATCATTCTTGAAATCTTCAGCTTTGCCATGAATCAGACCGCCGCCAACATCAATTTTTTTCAATGTCGCACGGCTCAGATATTCACTCTGAACTGTTTCAAAGAATTTTTGCGAAATCCCATTTTCTTCAGGATTGGATGTAACCATGCCTTTTAGAACATCAAATGATGTCAGGTCAGCAAAATGAGAATAAGTTAAATAACCTCCATCCCAGATCGCTCTAAAGGTGAAAATACTGTTTTCTACCGGATGAGGCGACAAAACAGGCCGCACTTCCAGGCCTTCAACGTTGTTCCATTTATTAAATTCTAATGTATGAACATCGAAATATTGATCCAGCCGATCCGAATCCCAGGTCATCAGGCTTTGTAATTTTTTCGCAACTGATGCGCGAACCAGTTTCGTGGCATAGTATTTGATACGATGATCACCACGAATCAGGGTGGTCAGTCCTGCAAAATGATCATCATGGGCATGGGTATGAAACACGCCTTCAATTTCATTAATACTGATGCCTAAGGCTGTAAGCGTATGCAATAAATTGGGGCCTGCATCAATTAGATATAGATTGCCCTGAAACATAAGAATGCTCGCCATACTGGGCCGGTTGATATCCCATCCATCGCCCTGCCCCGAATGAATCACCGCAAAATACTCACGCTTGATTTGATGAAATCCCAACTCAAATGGCGGTCCATATTGTTCATTTATGTCCAAATTCATGTCCACAGTAGCAGACTCACCTTTGTACATAAATTTATAAGTATTAAATCCAGTTCGATGCACATAGACATCATTTCGAATGAGAACCGGATCATTGTCAACAGGCAATGTATCCAAAAGATCTGTTGTCGGACGAATGGTATTGAATGCAAAGCGCAATTTCATTCGCATCATTTCTTTTGCCTCATCTTGTGATAATCCCGCTTCAATCAGTTCTTTTTCAGATGCCAAACCATAATTTCCCCGATGAATATAAGCAAGGTGTGCATTGATTTGTTCTTCAATACCAATTAACATGGGTTTAATCCCAGTGTTATTTGGATGATTGGGAAGTATCATGCCCTGTCTATATAGCATTTGAAGCACTGGAAATTCCGCAAGATTTGAAAAATGTCCATTTTGAACCAACACATCTGACAATAATATGGCATTGGGACCAGACTCAAAAAATATGCCTTCACGTTCTATTGTTTTGATTAAGCCTGTTCGCATCATGTGCTTAACACTATCTGCTGGACATGCGCATAAAATATATAAGTTGGCCTCAGGAATGCCAACCCAATAAACTCCAGAAATAATCTTGATTTTTTCTATTGCAGCCATTTTTCACCTCTTTGATTTATGCAACAGTTTTAAGTGCCTGTTGCTTATTGTTGCTTATTGTTACAATTTTGTGTATTGCCAATAATAATTTTTTTTGTATGTTGCAATAATTGCGCCTTATTTTAAGAAAGTAAAAGAATGTTATGTAACTGAAGTGGTGACAATATAATAATGATACGTCTGAATGGGCAGGGTCGAAGAATAGGATGAACAAAGCATAACGTTGTGTAGAGACGATGCTGCGTTTCTAAAATACTCAATATGAAGGCTATCAGATTTATCAATGATACTTATCCCTGATCATGTTTGTGACACCGCACACGTCCTTTAAAAATATCAATAAAGCCCAGGCGATCTCCACAGACTTCACATCGCATATCAGCGCGCCATTGTGCCTGTCTTCGAAGTCTGGCATCAGACATGTTTCGATCAATGGTTTCAATAAGCGCATCTTTTGGCATTATTTTATAATGAATTTGCCATAATCGAATTCGGGTATCATGTGAGGCACTGGCTAAAATATTGCCATCAGGTGAAAATTCAACAGCGCTGACAAAATCATTATGAACATTTAACCCATTAATTTCTTTACCAGTTTTGATATTCCAAAGTTTTACCTGTTTATCATGAGAGCCTGATGCCAGGGTTAGATTGTCTGGTGAAAATGCCACACAGTTGACTCGTCGTAAATGGCCTTGAAGTTTCAAAGATTGTTTTTTTGAGGTCATATCCCATAACCGGATGGTTTTATCATGAGATCCGGCTGCCAATGTAAGACCATCAGGTGATATGGCAAGGGCGCTGATATAATTTTTGGTTTGTCCTTTGAATGTTCGGATGGATTTTTTAGATAGCACATCCCATAAGTGAATGATATCCCAACTTCCTGCAGCCAATTGCAATCCATCGGGTGAAAAACACAGGCTGCGAATGGTATCTGAAAAGTTCTCAAATGTATGAAGCGCCTGATTGTTGCGAATATCCCACAGCCGAATGGTTTGATCGTTGGACCCGCTGGCAAGGAGCAAGCTGTCCATTGAAATATCAATTATTTCAACGCTGTCTTGATGGCCGGTCAATGTTGCGATTTCATCAAATGTCTGAAGGTCCCATAATTTTATGGTATTATCCCATGAAGCACTTGCCAGGAAATTTCCATTGGGTGAAAATCGCAAACTATTTACCGCTTTTTTATGATGCGCCAAAACGTTGATACATTTAAAGGTCTCTAAATTCCATAATCGAATAGATCCATCTTCAGCACCACTGGCCAGTAGTTTACTGCATGGTGAAAAGGCAATGGTCAAGACGCTGGAATGATGCTCTGATAATGTGGCCATGTCGATACATGCAATGGGGTTATCCAATAAATGGGCTATTTTTTCAGATGCCTGTGCCTGGGTCACCCTGGTCAGATATTGAAAGTCTGTATTATGATGAACCAGCGCTTTGGTTTCGTTAAGGAGATCAAAAATTTCTTTTTCAGCAATTTCAGTGTCTTTTTTTATACGTGATTTCTCAGCAGGAAAGGTTCGGTGTTGATTTTTTTCATACTGATGAATGGATGCTGACCGCTGCATTTTTTTGGGAGATTGTCCCTGTTTCAAAGCCTGATAATAAGTATCAGATTCTTTTAATATGGGAAGTGCATCCAAAAAATCCATATACGAATTTTTTTGATAAATCTGATTGGCTTCATTGAACAGAGATTTCCATCGGGAAAAGACATCAGGTTGACGTTGCTTATATTTATCCAGATGACGATCAGCGATCATGGCAAGATGAATGGTATCACATTCTGACTTTGCTGTATTTCGCAAGGAAACAAATGTTTGGTGTATTTTATCACTAAAAGACAGAAAGGCATCATCAATATAAATTTTCAATCCATACAGGGGATTTTTTTTCACCAGTTTTTTTATAATGGGCAGGCATGATTCATCACCATTTGTGGCCTTAAATCGGGCCAGGGCATAGTTGGCTTCATGAAAATCTGAAAATGTCAGAGATTTTTCAGCATAACCCACAGCTTCTTGATCTTTTCTTAAAATATAGGCACAAATTCCGGCATAAAAGAAGGATTCTGATATTTCATGCTGCTTTTTTTCAGTTTGATAATATTTTGCTGATTGCAAGAACAATTGCAATGCGCGATCAATATCCAAATGATTGGGCACATACAGATAAATCAATCCCATCGTGAACAACACAAATGGATCATATTTTTCATAGCTTTGGGCAAGTAACAAATTATCCAAAGATTCATTGTACAGGTCATTGACAAAATGTTTACATGCCTGTGAAATATAATAGCGACGTTCTTGCTGAAATTCTGGAATGTTAAGTTGTGCCATTAAATCATCATCATTTAAGTCTTTAATGGCATTACAATGAATGTGAATTCCCATTTTCCAGTGATAATATGCATCCATCTGAGCAATTCGTTTACATTGAGAAATACGTTCTTTTCCCGCAGAAAACACGATTTGGATTAATTCTGGTATTTCGTTGATACTTTGTATCTGGTGATTAGAATCATAGGAATGTATATAACGTTTCAAAGCGGCTGTACTCGCAAATGTTGCCAATGCGTCTTTTTGTTTTTGCCTGACATCAGATAACCCATTTTTCTTTTTACGTTCTGAAAAGGGATGATACACCGATGAGTCATGGGACATTTTCTTGACAGTATACGTCTTTGATAATACATTTTCATTTTTTGATTGTGCCGGGATTCTATCGACATCCTTATTACTGGTATTATTTTTTTCTGGTGAATTATTTATAAATTTTTCCCAAGAAATCCTGTCACGATTGTATATGATCATAATTGATTCTCCGCAATTATGTTTTTCTGGCATGATACTTGCCCATATCAAGACAAATGAATTGATTGGTTATTTAATTCGTTGAACAGCCATCTGTTCAAAGTTGGCATATATTATGAATGAATCATATTTTAATTCAGTCAACAATTGTTTTGTAGTTGAATCAACAAATGATATTATTGCTTTAAGATTTTTTACGAATGATTAATTTTGTATACAAATTCACTGGTATGTCAAGAACAATTATTCAGTTCATTGTTTATTGAACGTTTTTCAACAATTAAAAAAGGTCGTTCCAGCACAAAAAGTTTTTTAGCCGATGTATTGCATTGCAAAGGAACGATTCGGGGTCAGCACAAATAATATCAAAAAAGCTGCATAAAGGAAATCTTATGGTAAAGAAGAAGCAAAAAAAAACACTGGGTCAAATTCTACTGGAACATCGCTATATTACGCAGGATCAGCTTAATGAAGCATTAAAAATTAAAGAAGCGAATCCTGAAAAATTTCTAGGTCAAATACTCATCGAAATGGGTATCCCACAATCAATCATTAATAAAGCCCTGGATTCTCATAGAAAACGTAAGCCCATCGGGCAAATCCTTATCGAACAAAACTTAATCAATCGTAAGCAACTTCAAGAAGCCCTTGAACGACAAAAAATTTCACACAAGCCACTGGGTGATACGTTGATATCTCTTGGATTTATTACAAAAGATCAATATCTGACTGCCCTTTCCAAACATTTCAATATGCCCACACGATCGCTTGAATCATTTAAGATATCAAAATCGCTTCAGAAAAGCATCGGTGAAAAATTTGCGTTAAAAAATAAAATTATTGTGTTGGAAAATACTGATAACCGCATTCAACTGGCAATTGCACGCCCGACAAAAGAATTGTCTGATGATTTATATCGATTTTTACCACGCTCTAAAACCATTCAGTTGTTTTTGTCTCGAACAGATGAAATTGAGCAGTTACTAAAAACCTATTATTCATCACAGGATGCCGCCGGATCGGGTAAAAAATCTGAGATGATTGACACGAGTAATGTTCAATGGGAGACCATTGAAGAAGAGGAAGAAGATGATTCAACATCATTGGATGCTGATGCAGCATCTGGAGCGGTGGCGGTTCAATATGTCAATGAAATCATTTTGCAGGCGCATCGCGTGGGGTCATCAGATATTCATATTGAACCGGGTATGGAAAAACGTCCCACTGAGGTCCGAATGCGTATTGATGGCGCCTGTCGTAATGTTATGGAAATTCCGGCCAGGGATATCAAAGCGGTGATTTCCAGAATCAAGATTATGTCCGGAATGAATATTGCTGAACGAAGGCGTCCTCAGGATGGCAAAGCCAAATTAAAATTCCAGGGTAAAAAAATTGAGTTACGTATCGCAACACTACCCACTGTCAATGGCGAAAGCGCTGTGATTCGATTATTGGCATCAGGCGGCGCCTTGCCGCTAGAAAAATTGAATTTTTCTGAACGTAATCTTGAACGTACCAAAACACTGATAACACGTCCCCATGGAATATATCTCGTTGTGGGGCCAACAGGCTCTGGAAAAACCACCACCCTTCATGGCATTTTGGATCACATCAATACAGCAGATAGAAAAATCTGGACTGCTGAAGATCCGGTTGAAATCACACAGGCCGGACTTCAACAGGTTCAGGTTAACCATAAAATTGGAATGGATTTTGCAGCTGTTATGCGTTCTTTTTTGCGCGCTGATCCGGATGTCATTCTGATTGGTGAAATGCGTGATTTTGAAACAGCGAATATCGCAGTTGAGGCATCATTAACCGGACATATGGTTTTTTCAACACTGCATACCAATTCTGCTCCCGAAACAATCACGCGGTTAATTGATATCGGATTGGACCCATTCAACTTTGCTGATGCTTTAAGGGGGATTCTGGCGCAACGTCTTGTCAGAACGTTATGTCCTGACTGCAAGGAACAATACACCCCTGATCCAAAAGAATTCATTGAACTGCGTCGCATGTATGGTGAAAAATATTTTGATGAATTAAAAATTGATGAAACAAAACATCAATTATGGAAACCAGTGGGATGCCCCAAATGTTCGCATACCGGCTATCGTGGACGTACCGGCATTCATGAATTGCTTGAAGGCACTGATGAAGTGAAACACAGTATTGCAATGAAAGAATCGGTTGAAAAGATTCGTGAGAAGGCAATGAATGCCGGTATGCGAACATTACAGCAGGATGGTGTTACCAAAATTTTAAAAGGTGATACTGATATCGTTCAACTTCATCGGGTGACAGCAGAAAATTAAATCTTTTAAAACAGGAATATCATGCAAAATAAATTAATAGATAGTAAGCTGGGCGTATTAAATTTTTCAATGCTAATAAAACATATGATTCAAAAATTTGATGGGTTGTGTGAGATTCAACTGGGGATTGTGAATAAAATTGTCGAAGAATGCCCGGCCCTCAATGCGCCCATTACAGATTTAACGAAAATAAAAGAGTACATGCCACATATTGAGCGCTTATTCTTTCTGTTTTTTCCAACCATTTTTTGGGAAAGTCATGAACTGGCCATTCTATTGCCAGGATCAATGGTGCCAATTCATGCATCACCAAAATTTAAAGCAGCCTTTCTTAACGAAAGCGGTCAGTTTGATATGGCTCCAAGCTTTGATCCCAAAAAATTTACCAAAAACCGGTTATCCCGCATGTATATGCATGTTTTTGAACAAGCTTATGGTATCAAGACGAATGCCACTGTAGAGGATAATTTCATTTTTCCCAGTATCGATAAAAAAACAGGGCTGGAACGTTATTATTTCATGGATGTTGACATGCGCTTTGTTGAAGTAATTTCGAAACAGAAATTAAAGCCCATGAGCGAAAATGATATTAAAGAAATCAAAAGAAATATCACTGATCCTGAACGATTAAAATCCAAAATATCCATTGAACAATTTGAAATTTCAGGAATTACCATTGTTCGAGCCGCCGATGTTACAAGAACACATGTGCTGTCAATGATACAAAACGATTTAATTGATAAGGATAACATCAGCACAAAAGATGGATTTTATCGTCTTCAAAAAAGACTGCAAAATTATTTTCAAAGACCAGGTTTAATCGCCAACCTGGCCTGTTTTTATGATGACCAGGTTCTCATGCTGAATATGGGCTGTGATCTATCAAATTCATGTATAATTAGCAGCTCCAGACAAATATCTCGATCCTATTTTACAGATACCCCTTTTGAAGAAGCAGTGAAAAAAAAGGATATCTTTGTGTTTCGTGATATTCTTAAACACGATTCATGTGTAATGTCCCAAAAAGCAATGGAAGATGGAAATATTCGTTCGTTCATGATTTGTCCTTTGATGTACAGAGATGAATGTATTGGCATATTAAACATTGCGGATCCCGAGCCTGAAATTTTTGGCGCTCAGGCAATGATCAAGGTTGAAGCCATTCGTCCATTGTTTGCAATGGCCATTAATCGTGCCATGGAAGATTTGGATAATGAAGTACAGGGCATTATCAAGGAAAAATGTACCGCAGTCCATCCCTCAGTGGAATGGAAATTTCGTAAGGCAACACTTCAATATATTTCCGATTCAATCTCTGACGAGCAGGCAGAATTGGCACCCATCATTTTTAAAAATGTTTATCCTCTGTATGGTATTGCAGATGTTCGTGGGTCAACCAATGCAAGAAACAACGCCATTCAAAAAGATCTGGATGATCACTTAAAATATGCCAGAAATGTGATTGAACTGGTGGCAAAAGAAAGAGATATGCTCATTTTCGAACAGTTACTGGAGCGGATTGAAGAAGAACGCAGCCGGATAAAACAAAGTCTTGCTTCAGGTGATGAGCTTTCCATTGTTAGATTTATTCAAAAAGATATTGAAGGGATTTTTGCACATGTACGCCAATTTTCCCCTGAAATCTCTCGGGCAGTTGATGTTTATGAATCACATATTGATAAACAATTAGGGACAGTCTATAAGCTCCGAAAGGAATTTGAGGAAAGCATCTTGCTACTGAACCAACGCCTTGCCAATTTTTTAGATACAGAGCAGAATAGCATTCAGGAAGTTTTTCCGCATTTTTATGAAAGACATCGTACTGATGGTGTCGATTATTTAATTTACATTGGTAAGTCAATGAATGAAAAGGGACTGTTTCATGATATCTATGTCAATAATCTTCATTTATGGCAAATCCATATTGCCTGTGGTATGGCGTGGCTGACCCAATATTTGAAATCCGAACTGTCTGTCCCCCTAGACATTGCACACTTGATTCTTGTTCAAAACAGTCCATTGTCCATTCGGTTTCGATACGATGAAAAACAGTTTGATGTTGATGGGGCATATGATATTCGTCACGAAATAATCAAATCCAGAATTGACAAGGCCGTAGTAAAAGGCACCGGGGAACGATTGACACAGCCGCAAAAAATTGCAATCGTTTATTCCATGCAGGAAGAAGAAACTGAAATGCTGCAGCATATTCGGTATCTTCAAAAACAAGAAGTTTTGAAAAAGAAGATTGAGTTCATAGATCTTGAGGATTTACCAGGTGTCACAGGACTGAAAGCCTTGCGCGTTGGTATTGTGCTTAATAGTACGTTTTTGAGCAAATGGATGGCGCATTATTGGTCAAAAATTCATTCTTGATCCGGATCTTTTGGAATCGTTATTGTAAAAATGGTGTACGCACCTTCCTTGCTTTGGCAAGCAATTACACCTGAAAGTGATTGCGTAATCAAATTATACACTATATGCATGCCCAGGCCTGTACCACCTTGACCTCGGCGGGTTGTAAAAAATGGGTCATAAATTTTTGCCAGTTGTTCTTCAGTCATGCCTTTGCCATTGTCTCTATACACGATTGTTACACTTTCATGATTGTCAGTAATATCTATAGAGATACTTCCTTGTTCAATTTGATCAAACCCATGCAATAAAGTATTCATTACCAGGTTTGTCAGTACCTGCATGATGACTCCGGGATAGCTATTTAATTCAATTTTATGCGGACAGTTGACTAAAATCTGATGTTGGGTGCGTTTGTATCGCGGACGTAAACTGACCAACACTTCGTCAATATAATGCTTTAATTCAAAAACACGTTTTTCTTCAATCGTTTGATCCACAGCAACCTGTTTGAAACTCTGAATTAACTCCGCTGCACGATTCAAATTGGCCAATATTGATGATGCGGATTCCATACCGATTTCAATATATTTTTTAAAATCTGAACGTCTCAAACGATTGAGATCAAACAATTCTTTAATCTCTTTAGTTTTTCTTTCTAAAAAGGAAGATGCTGTTACAGAAATCCCAAGGGGCGTATTGATTTCGTGGGCAACACCTGCAACCAAACCACCCAATGATGCCATTTTTTCGGATTGAATTAATTGTTTTTGCGTCTTTTTTAATGTTTCCAGCGATTCCTGAAGTGCCTTACTTGATTCTTCAGCAGCATCTCGCGCCATTCGAAGTTCTTCTTCATTTTGTTTTTGAATCGATATATCGCGCGCAATACCGACTAAATGCGTTGGTCGATTGTTTTCATCTTTCAGCAAATTAACAGCCATCATGGTTGGAAAGATCGTTCCATTTTTTCGTTTATGTCCCACTTCACGTGTATGAAATCCTTCTGTTTCTAATCGACGTATCAGCGGGATTATTTCTTCATTCATTTGATCTGTTGTATGAAAATACGAGATGGTCTTGTTTAACAATGATGCTGGCGTATATCCATGCATTTTTGCCCAGGCATTGTTCACAAATTCGATATTTCCCAGTAAATTGAAAACAGCGATACCATCTATTGACTGTTCCACAGCCATTTGGAGCATAAATGTTCTTTTTAGCGGACGTACAATGGAACGATTAACAATTATTGAAATAAGGGACAACGAGACAAATATTATGACAATACATAGAATAAGATTTAAAAAACGTTGATTGTGAGTAATGTCTATAATTGATGTTAATTCTTTTTTTAACTGATTCTGAAAATACACATTCAATTGATCCAGGGCATCACGAATGGAATTTGACTCCTGTGCCAGCCGGACAGCTTTATCACTCATAAGAAAGCTCAATTCATCTGGAGGCATGTTTTCGTCAGAGCTTCTCATATCATCTCGAAACGCTTCAGACATGGACTTATATAAATGATTGGCTGTATCTGTAAAAGTTACCAGATGATTATGGAGGAACTGAACATCATCATGTTTTTTATCATTTAATCCTTTCAGCTTTAGAATATCATTCAGGGCTTGAATCGCTTTGTCTGCCTTTTTTTGAGCAGTTTCCACAAATATTTCTTCACCTGACATAACAGCATCTTCATATAAATCCATTTGTTCTTTAAATGCGGATTTTGCCTCGCGGCTTTGAGTTGTCCCAGGAAACAAAAAATCTGAAACTATTGTAATTCGTTTTTCTGTAATGGAACCCAGGCCAAAACCAATGATCGTTGATATTAAATAGCCAATCACCAAAATACCGATACTAAACCAGATTTTTGTTATAATTTTAAATCTGGAACGTTTGTTTTGTTTATTTTTTTTCATCACATTCCTGCATATTCATTTTCTCCGCTAGAAATTATGTATATGTTTCTTGCATTTTTCAGACACTAATGATACTATTTATTATTTTGTGTTCAAATCGGTTGTGTTACTTATTACTTAAGAATACGAGCGCATTCCCAAAAAGTCGGAAATTCGTTTTCTTAGGAAAACTCGAAAATAAGTTCCCCATTTACTTATGTGCCAGCCCGATGTAGGGGCG
>Ga0272440_1000485_pt1 | contig 33602 bp, 47 predicted proteins | sample SSMMMBAug17_FD_192440 | JGI IMG/M metagenome (GOLD analysis project Ga0272440, IMG submission 192440) | Marine sediment archaeal communities from Little Sippewissett salt marsh, Falmouth, MA, United States - SSM-MMB-Aug17 | ecosystem: Environmental > Aquatic > Marine > Wetlands > Sediment ... | reverse complement strand
ATCCCCCTCCGCAGATTTGCGGGAGATCCATCAATTCGATTGCGAGCGAAAGCCCGCGTTGCTACAAAGGTAGAAACGGCTTGGTTTCGAGCGGCGCTTGCGTGGCCGTTGCGGAGACTTGCACGAGCAGGCTCGAGGCCGCTCACGGCTGCATTCCAGGCCGGATAAAACGCGCAAAGGAATTTGGCAATGGCGAGACCGGGGCCGAGATCGAAGAGCGGGCGCAACAGAGTGGCGAAGGCGGCGTCGACGCTCGAAGAATGGGAACGCGATCAAGTAATCGAATGGGTTGCAGCGGGCTTTACGGATACGGAGATCGCTCGCAAGTGCGAGACACGAGGGATCCAACTCACGCGGCAAGGCGTGCGCACCTATCGGGGCAAGCGATACGAGGCCGCGCGCGAGCTCGCCAAGCAACGCCAGCAAGCGCGGCTCGAGCCCGACGAAATCGAAATCACGCTCGACTGGATCCAGCGTGAGCGCGTCGCGCTCGTCGCCGAGGCGCGCGAGGATAACCAGCTGCGGCTCGTCGCGGAGGTGCTCCGCGACCTCGAGAAAGCTTTGATTCGCGAAACGCCGGACGCTGAAACGATCGGCGAGTTGCTCGGCCGCGTGCTTGGCTTGCCCGCTCTCGCGGAGTTGAAAGGCGAGTTGCCCGCCGTCTTCACGCTGCACGGGGAAAATTGACGGCCACGAACGCCGAGATCGCCGCCGTGAGCCCGTCGCGACCGTGCGCGCTACTTCGACACCAACAACAGTACCTCGCGCTCTCGTCGCTTTGTGGGGCCGGTCACGACGTCGTCGGTTGGATCGCCGCGCGGCAAATCGGCAAAACGACCGCAAACCGCGTGCTTTCGCCAATGCTCGCAAGCCGGAACGCTTGGAACGACAACGCGCGCGACGTCACGGTCTTCTCGGTAAACCTCGACGAGTCGCTCGACTTCACGGATCGGGTAACGGAGCTGCTCGGCGCCCAGTTTCCAGGCCGGCGATTCTCGAAGAAAAACATCAAAGTTCCGGGCGGATACAGGATCAAGCCGAAGGCGGCGACGCCGGCCGCGGCTCGCGGGCCGAGCGGCCATATCATATTCGACGAGCTCGACTATTACGTCGATCCTGAGCTGGTTTACTTTGAAGCGCTCGCGATTGCGTCGAAGGGGCTCGCGCGAGTGCATATCACGACGACGCCGGCTTATGAGGGCTCGTTTTGCTACCGACTCTTGACGGATCCGGCAATGGGCGCCGGTATCCGCTGGTTTTCTACGACGGTATACGACGCAATCGACAACGGGCTCGAAACCGACGTCGCGCGGCTCGAGCGCATGTTTCCCGATCCCGAAATCTTCGCGAGCAGGTTCCTTTGTCACTTTTTGTCGACGGTCGGCTTGTGGTTCAATCTCGACCTCGTGCGCGAAAGCCCGCGACGCTGGAAACGAGTCGAAGGGGCCGAGATCGAGCGGAAATACGGCGGGATCGACGTGTCGAGGGGCGGCGATCTCACTGTTTTCACCGAAATTCGGCAGTCAAACGGGCGATTTTACGCTCAAAAACCGCCGCCGGAGTACGTTTTTCGGACGAGATCGACGGCCGAGATCATGAAAAGAGCCGAGGAATTCGTCGCCGAAGGCGACTTCGCGGCCGTCGGCGTCGACGCGTCGGAGCCGTCTTACTACCTATACGAGCACCTCGAGAGGCTATTTCCGGGCTTGATCGTCGGATTGAGGCCCGTACAGAACGCACAAACAAAATGGGCGTCGCGATTGCGCGGAAGTATTGAAGACGGTACCTTTGTTCTGTATAGTGACCGCGATCTGCTCGACGATTTTCGCAAAGTGCGAAGAAATCAGGCCGGCAAGGTGAAGACGGAGCGCACGAAGACGGGTCACGCCGACGTTTTGTGGTCGCTCATACACGCTCACGAGGCCGCGACCGACGCCGGCGACGGCGTGATCGTCGACGCTTACACTGGTTGGCATGACGTCACAAGACAACGTCCAGATTATGCACGCCGCTTCTGAAGGCGCCGAGCTCGGCGCCGTTGTCGAAGGCGTCGGCTTGTCCGACTCCGAGTATCGCCGAAAATTCGAATTCCCCACACGACGCAACGCGGGGCGTGAGCGCACGGTCGAAATGAGCGTCGAAGACTGGGGCTCGCCGATCGGCGAAGACGGCCTACAACGTCGCAACGGCCTGATTTACAGCGATCCCAATCCCGATCTCACGCCGTATTCGTGGCGCGGGCTGAAACACGCCGGCGTTGCGGACAAAATGCTTTACACCTCGCCCGTGATCTATGCGGGCGCCCGCTCGATTTCAGGTACAATCGCGCAAGCAACGCCGGCCTTTCGTCCGGCGGGCGGCGCAACGGATCCGACCGACCTCGAAAAAGAGGTCGCGGATTTCTATACCTGGAACCTTTGCGAAGGGCTCGGCGGCGGCGTGCGCGCCTTGTGGGATCTCGCGGCCGGTCATGTGTTTCACGGCTTCGTCGGAGCCGAGCACCTCACGCGCTTCAAAGACACGCCTTTCGGCCGGCGGCTCGTGCTTGCCGGGCTCGCTCCGCGCTTGCCGCGCTCCGTGTCCTACTGGATCTTTCACGAAGAGGGGCCGAAGCGTGGCCAGCTCGCCGGGCTTGTGCAAGGCTCGCGCTGGCAAGCGAAGCACACGATCCCGATCGATCGGCTCACGTTATGGACGCATCAACAAGCATGGTGTGGACCGGAGGGGTTCCCGCTCGCGAGGCCGTGTTACTTTGCTTGGACGGCCACACAAGAGCTTTTGCTCGGCCACGCCGGCGTGATTCACAAGTGGAAATACGGCGTTCCGAAGTTTCGCCAAGTCGAAAAGGCTACGCCGAAATATGACACCGAAGCCCGGCGCGAGATCCGCGAAGGAATGGTGGATTATACGAGCCGGCTCAACGGCTTTTTGATGGCACCTTACGGCTTCGACTTCGACGTGATTTTCCCGGCCTCGGCGGCGCCGGATCCGTCGACAATGCTCGAGGCTTACAACAAAGAGGTGTTGCTCGTTTTCCATTCTCTTTGGCTGCTCGTTGATCAAGGCGGGGCCAAGCTCGGAGTGGGCGAGCACGCGCAAGCGCACCGAAATTCAATCGAGCACTACGCGCTTGACATAATCGAGCAGCTCTGCGACGACGAGCGCCCCGGCGGCGGCATCCTGAAAAAGCTCGCTCGCTTCAATTACCCGATCCCGCCGGGCTTTCGGTGGCCTACTCCGATCGCACAAGGGATCAAATACCGCGACGTCGTCGAGAAGCTCAAAGCGGTTATGCTGCTTTTACAGTCACACGGTATCGGGTGGAATGAAGCGCTCGACCGCTGGTTACTCGACGAGCTCGGAGCGCCGCCCGAAGTGCTGCTCGCCGCGGCGAAGCGCGACGCGGAGGCCGACACGGTCGAAAACGACGACGACACGGAGATCGAAGAATGAAACATCGTTGGTACGAACTCCGGCTCGAAGAGGCCGGCCCCGAAGAGGCGCCGAAGCGCGTCGCCGAACTCGACTTGCTCGAGCCGATCGGCGGGTGGTTCGGCGTCGACGTCGCGACGTTGATCCGCGAGATCAAGGCGCTCGGCGACCTCGACGAGATTCGCGTCGATATCAACTCGCCCGGCGGCGACCTCTTCGACGGGCTCGCGCTGGCAAACTATCTGCGGGCTCATTCGGCGCCGGTCTCGGCTCGCGTGCTCGGCTTCGCGGCCTCGGCGGCGTCGCTCGTCGCTCTCGCGGCCGATACGATCACCATGCTCACGGGTTCTTTTGTCATGATTCACTATCCGTGGAGCGTGATCGCCGGCGACGCCGAAGAGCTGGAATCGTGGGCGACGACGCTCCGCAAGTTCAACGAGAGCGTTGTCGACTTCTACCTCGCGACGAACCGAGCCGGCCTGGAACGTGCCGAAATTCACGAGCTGCTCGCCGGCGAGGCGTGGCTCGACGCCGAAGAGGCCGTCGAAAAGGGCTTCGCCGACGGCGTCGACGCCGCCCCAAGCCTTGCCGCTTCGGCGGCTTGTGCACCGTTTCTCGCTCGTTTTCAGCGCGTGCCTGAAGAGGTCGAGGCGTTGATCGAAGAGATCGGGGCCGACGTGAAGCCCGAAGAGGGGCTCGAGACCGACGACGAGCCGGCATCTGCGGAAAATCCGCAGATAGACGAAGACGTGGTCGATCACGAAGTCTACATGGAAGTTGTGAGACAGGCAAAAGACGCCGCCGACCTCGTCGAAGGGCTTCGCGAGCAGCTCGCCACGGCCGACGACGAGGTCGAAGCGCTTCGCGCCGAGGTCGAAGCGCTCCGTCCGGAGCCGGAGCCCGAGATCCCGCGGGCGCTCGCCGAGAAGCTTGCCGAGATCGAAGCCCGGGCGGCGAAGGCCGAACGCCAGCTCGCCGAGGCCGACGTCGCGAAGCTCGTCGAGCAGCGTGACGCCGACGGCGCCGTCGTCAGCTTCGTGAAGCCCGCCGGCTTCGACGCGTGGCTAAAACTGCGACGACAAGATCCGGCGCTCTTCGCCGAGATCGTGCCGACCTTGCCCGCAATCGAGGCCGAGCACACGCCGAACGTGTGGAGCGAAGAGGTCGAGCAGGCGAAGGCCGACGAGCCGCTCGAGAGCGTTTTCGCGACGAGAGCGAGAAGACAAACCGAGCTGGAAAAGAACGGATACACGCCGATCGAAGCGCACAAGCTGGCGTGCCGCGAGTATCCGCGGCCGACACAGTAGATCGAACCGGCGCCACGGACGGCGCTCTAACTGATACATGGAGGTCAAAAAATGTCCGAAATCCGAACGCAAAGCGGTGACGCCGGCGAGGATCTGCTCTCGAAAAAGCACTACCTCGGCAGAATGAGCGGCTCCGATCTGTACGTCGCGACCGCTGGGGTGTGTCACGGCGTGATCACTCACCCGGGTCAGAAGGGATCGGCCGGCACGACGACGGGCTCTCGCGCCACGATGCAGGTGGAGGGGCCGGCCCGCGTGATCGCCGGCGACACGATCTCGCAATTCGACAAAGTCACGAGCGACGCGAACGGCAAGGCCGTGGTGGCCACGATGGGCGACGCCGTGATCGGCATTTGTCTCGAAGAGGATGGCCTCACGGCCGACGAATACGGGCTTTTTCTGATCGATCAAGGGCTCGGCAACTTCGCCGAGTTGACCGACGGCGAGATCGCGATCCCGCTCGACGGCGGGATCAAGGACGGCACGCCCGCGTTCACGTACACCATGGCGGCCGGCGTGCCGCTGCTCGTGCGCACGGCCGGCGCCGGCCCGGATTCGTGGTGGAAACAGGTCCCGACTCCGAACCGCAGCTCGACGAGCCGCGGAGTCAAGGCGACCTCCCTCGTCGTGACCTACGAGGTCGAGACCGAAGCGGCCGACGACGTGCAATTCGAGCTCGGTAAGGCGACGCTCGTCGCAAACGGCGACTCGACCTACACGAAGATCGCCGGCGGCTCGACCGATGCCGACTATGACGAAGACAACAACACGGCCGCGGAGCGCGGAGCGATCGGCACGCGCACGGCCACGATCACGGTCGGCACGCCCGCATATCTCGCCGCGAACGAGAGCTACGTTTTCCGCTTCTACACGGACGACACAACGGGCAACAACGCCGTGACCAAGGTTCACAACGCGAAGATCGCCTACAGCGAGACGCCGATCTAACCTGGAATCCGGTCTGAAGACCGAAACCGAAACCGGGGCCGGCACGGAGGCAGGCCCCGCATAGCACACGGAGGTGCCGAAAATGCCGGACGTACAGACCGGAACACATCGCGACGATTTGGGAAAACTCGTCGCTCAATTCCTGCTCGATCCGTCGAAAATGACGATCGCGACGCGCTGTTGTCCGCTCGTGAGCGTGAGCGCGCGCGGCGGGAGCTTCGAGATCCCCGATCACGACAATTACGCCGGAGCGGGCGGCACGTCGATCAAGCGCGGCCCCGGCGACGAGCACAAGCCGCTCTCGTTCACGAAGACGGAGGTCGTGTGGTCGACCGAGGGCGCCGGCGTCACGGATTCGATCGCCCGCGAAGACGTCGAAACGCTCACGCCCGAAGAGCGCGAGATTGTCGAGCAGGAGGTGATTCAGCCGCTCGCGCGCGCGATCCTGCTCGATATGGAAGGCGAGTGCGAAGACGCCTTCACCGCGACGACGAACGCCGAGGCCGTCGGCACGAAGTGGGATAACGCGGGCGTCACGCTCGCGCTCACGCTCGGCGACTGGGATGGAGCCTACAACACCTTTCTCACGAACACGAGCGAAACCGAGGTGCCGAACGCCGTGATCATGGGGCGCGACGTCATGCAAGCGCTTCGCCGTGGCCCGCTCGCGACGGCCGCTTCGCTCTCGAATTCGAAGCTCTCGGATATCGCCGCGGCGAACCTCTTCTCGGAATGGCTCGCGCTCGAGTTGGGTGTCGAGCCGGCGAAGATCTGGATCGGCCACAACTCGGCATGGGCCGGCAAGTGCTTTCTGTTCCGTACCGAAGGCGGCGGGATCCGCTCGAGCTTCAGGGGGATCAAGTCGGCGATCGCGATTCCCTTCGTCATGCGAGAGGGCGACGTCGTCGAGGTCGTCGAAGAGTACAAGCCGAGCACGCGGAGCTGGCACTACTACGTCAACGCCGAGTGGGGCATGTGCTCCGCGAATCCCGACTATCTCGTCGAGTTCACGAGCCCGCTCACCTGAACTAGTGCGCTCCGAGCCCCTTGCCGCGTGTGAGGGGCTCGCGCGACGCACTACAACACACACGGAGGCCGAAACGTGGCCACACAAGCACAAAGAATCAACGAGCTCGAAGAGCAGGTCGCGGCTCTCGAGGCCGAAAAAAAGAAGATCGGCGCGCTCGAATCGAAGGTCGCTCGAATCTCCGAGGCCGTCGAGAAGGGGCACGATCACGCGGGCAAGCGCGCCCGCTGGATCGGCGTCGTTCGCAAGCGCGTTCGGCCGACAATGGCGAGCCGCAAAGAGTCGATCTCAAAGCGAATCCTCGACGGATACGTCGAGCAAACCGTGCCGCTCCGTTTGTCGCTTGGCGGCGTGCTTGTCGAGCACGGGGCCGAGTTTGTAATCACGCCGGAGTTCTCCGACGCTTTCAAGCTCGGCGACGATTACGAGCTGCTCTAGTGTCGGTCGAGGTCTACAGTCTGACATATGCCGACGTGGAGCGCGAGATCGGGCGTTCGTTCACGGCGAGCGGCCGGCCGTCACAAACACAGGTGGCGAGCATGATCGAAAGCGCCGCCGCGCGTGTCAACGGCAGGCTGGTCAAGCTGTGCAACACGACGACGACCGCGATCGCGGCGAGCGAGCAGGCTACTTCGTGGGCGAAAGAGGCGATTTTGCTCGAGGTCCAGAAACGGCTATTCAGGCAGTTTTGGGGCGTCGACGAACTAGAGCGCTCGCGCGAAATCCGGCTCGAGCTCACCGAGCTGTGGCGCGACTTCGAGCCCGCAGAACTCGACGTGTATTCGGCCACGGCCGGCGCTGGATCGGTGCAACTCCACGATCCCGTTGACTATGCCGACGACGCCGAGGTCGACTTCGCCTTTTCGGATCGAGAGACGGCGTTTTGAGCGACCTTTTGCGCGTCGAAATCGACGACCACGGCGCCGTCGCCGACCTACAACAGCGAATCGCGAAGCTCACGGCGACGCTTGAAGGCGCCGCGCGCGAGCGCGTATTGAGGGCGGCGGCCGACGAGTTGCGAGAGGTCGAGCGCGAGTTGTTCGACTCCGGCGGCGCGACGGGTCGTCACGGAAAATGGCCGGCATACACGCCCGCGGAGGCCCGCTGGCGAGCTTTTCGGCTCCGCGTCGGAATGGGCGACACACCTATGAAGACGCCGGCACAAGCGCTCGAGCGCTCGCTAACGACGGCACACGGCCACGGCCACATTGAGCGGATCCGCGGCGAAATGCTCACGTTCGGCACGTCACACCCGGCGACACGCCGCAAGCGACTTTCCAGGCCGTTTCGGCGCCGCGGATACTCCGACGACGTGCCGTTGCGACGCGTGATTGACCTCACGGCCGCGCAAGTCGACCGCGTTGAAGCCGCGGTCATACACAAGTGGCGCCGGGAAATGGATCGGGTTGCCCCGCCGGAATGGGGCAAGGCGTAACAATGGCGAGCACGACAACGCAGAAAAAGAAAAGTGGCAACGCGATCTATCTTTACATCGCGCGGGCGCTCGTCGCGAAGTGGGCGACCATTGTCGCGGCGCTCGAGACCGACGACGACGATCCGACGAGCGACGACATAGAGGATCCGTGGCCAGCGGGCGAGCTGGTTTCGACGCTCACGCGGGCCGATATCTGCGACGCCGCTTCGCCGACGTGGAGCGGTCAACTAGGGATCGCGGTCGAGGTGCAAGGCGGCTTACCCGATCCCGCCGACCTCGACGGCGGCGGCGTCTATCATTGGCTTGTCGACGTGATCCCAATGTTTGCAGCGGCCGAAAACAGCGAAGACACAACGCGCATGAAGTGGCACTATGTAAGGTGTGCCGAGGCGTCTATCGTGTCGTATCACGAAGAGACCGTCGGCCCGGTTTCGGGTGTCGAGTCGGTCGAGCAACTCGCGTTCGTGAGAAACCGCGTGCTTTCGCCTGGAATTCAAGGCGCGACGCTCGGACTACGGGTGCAAGCGCAACATAAAATCTAGTCGCGGGCCGTCATGACGACGAGGCCACGGACGGCCGCCCGCGACTTCGCCACGGAGGGGCGCGACAATGGCGACCGAATTCGACAATATTAGCAACAAAGCGATCTTCGCGGTGAAAGCGGAGGCGTCTTACGGCTCCGATCCGACGATTGCTCTTGCCGACAACGCGTTGCTTGTGCGGCGAGAGTACAATCTCCAGTTGCCTCGTGAACTCGAGGTGCCGGAATACGCCAAAGAGAGCGCATCGGCGCTCGAAGGGATCCCGGGCGTAGGGTACGCAACGCTTGAAATGTCGCATTACCTCTGCGGAGCCGGCGCAACGGCCGACGACGCCGACGCGACACGCGACACGCCGCTCTTGAACGCGTGTCACTGGGTTGTCGAAGACGCCACGGACGATCGCACAATCAAGCCGAGAACGGCGCCGAACGCGTCGTGCTGGATCGAGCTTTACGAGAAATCGACGAGCACGGCGAGCGCTGGCAATTTGATCCAGATCGCCGGATGCCGCGGATCTTCCGAGTTGTTGCTCGAAGCCGGCAAGCCCGGAATGTGGACTACGAGACTCGAGGGGCTTTACACGGTGCCCGCCGAAGGCTCCGGTTGGGGCTCCGGTACCTACGATCAAGAGACGCCGCCCGCGTGGAGCGGCACGACGATCTCGATCAACTCGAAAACCTACACGGTTTCGCGGTTTCTTGTGCGCAACGAGGTCGCGCTCGACCGTCGGCTCGACGGCGGCTCAACCTACGGCGTCGCCGAGATCACGAGCGAGCGCGGCCCGATTACGGGCGAGTTCGACTGCTACGCTACGCACGAACACAGCGGCGATCGCGAAGACTGGGGCACGTTTAACGCGGGCGTCGGCGTTTCGTGGTCGATCACGGGTTTCGGATCCGGCGGCGGGAATCGTTTCGGCCTTTCGGGCTCCGACATGCTCTTCGGCGCCCCGCAACGGAGCTACAAAGGCGGGCGGCTCGTGCACACGATCCCGTTTACCCTGCTCGAATCCGCGCCCGGGGCTGAAGACGAAATCACGATCACACTGTACGGAGCGGCGGCGTGACGTTTCAATGCAACAATTGGCGAGCGAAGCACCTCACCTATAAAGGCGACGGTTACTCCGTGCGACTTCGAAAAATGGACGTCGGCGAGGTGCTCGCCGAGGCGCCATACTTGCTCACGCAATTGCGCGGCGTCGAAGAGGTCGACACGGACGACGAAGAGCAGTTTTTGGCTTGGGTTACGAAGAATCCGGGCCGGATCAAGCTCGGCCTTCGTTTCCAGGCCGAGTGCTTGGTCGTCGCGATCGAGCGGATCGACGGCTTCGTCGAGCCGGGGCCGGACGGCGAGCCCGTACCGCTCGCGTGGCACGACCTCGACGACGACGAGCAACTCGAGCTGGTCAAACATTGGCGCGCGATCGATCCGGTCTTTTTTAATGGCTTGTGGTCGCTCTTCAAAAACGAGCACACGCCACACGTCGACGACCTATCGGAATAACGCGCGCCGTGTGGGGCGGCGAGGTCGATTACATGACCTCGCGCGCGGCGGCGCTTTACCCGCTGCTCAATGCCTACCGGCAAGGCTCGATCGACGTCGGTCGCTTGCCAGCTTGGACGCCGCTCGTTTTTGACGTCGGCCTCGGCGAGCTGCTAGGCAAGATCGAAGACGAGCGGCCCGGCGAGAAGTGCCCGAAACCGACGCCGAACGTAGCTCAACACAACGCGACTCTCGCCGAGCTCGGAGCGTGACGCCGTGACCTACACCGTAAATTTTCGAACCGAGGCCGACGCGCGAGCGCTTCAACAGCTTTCGCGTGAGTCGGCGTCGTTCGGCTCGAGCTTGAAGTCGGCCGGCGGAATGGCACTCGCCTCGACGGCCGGAATAGCAGCGGCGGCGATGGCCGTCGATCTCGTGTTTTCGGCCGCAACAGCTGCCGTCGACGTGCTCGGCGGCTTTGTCGACGTCTTCGAAGTGCTTGACGGTCGCGCTCGCAAGCTGAGCGGAGCTCTCTCGGATCTCACCGTAACCGAATTCGACGAGTATCTCGCCGCGATCGAAGTCGAAGCTTTCGCAAGCGGCAAAGCGGTAGATGACCTGAACGACGAGATCGCCAATCTCGGCGATTCAATGGTCGATCAAGGCCGAGCGCTTGACGCCTACCGAGCCGCAATGGACCTATCGAGCCGGACGGCGCTCGATTACAACGCGGCGATGAAATTGATCCAAAACGCCACAGCGGGCCGAGTTCGCGGGCTTCAACAGCTTATGCCCGAAGAGGCCGCCCGGATCGACGAAATCAGGAAAATGACCGACGCGGGCGAGCGCGAGGCCGCTACGATCGACCTCATAACGGAAAAATACAAGGGCTCACGCCTCGAAATGAAACGATCGGTCACGGCCTATCGGACGATCGAGAATTCGTTCGGCGACCTTCACGAAGAGGCCGCAAAGTTCGTGCTCGAGATGGGCTCCGTAGAAGACCTGCTCGTCGGCGTCGCCGCTGGAATGCGGGCCGTTGTCGGCTCCGCGAACGGCATGTTTAAAGCGATTGCTATCGCCGCTGGGGCGAATCGCGACCTTTCAAAGTCGCAAGTATCGCAGATCAAGGTAGCGGGCGGCGTCGTCGACGCGTTTTCGGCCGTCGCCGTCGTCGCCGTGCAAGTGACCGGACGGCTCCGGCAAGCGTGGTATTTCGCTTCGAGCGGCGTGCAACTTGCGATCGGTGCGATCATGAAGGCGCTCGGCGCTCTCGTCGGAGCGCTTGGCGAAGCCGTGTCAACGATGTTGAGCGGCCTGGCGAAGCTCATAAGCGGGCTTGGCGGGCTTGCTATGGAGCTTGGCGAGCTTGGCCTCGGCTTGTCGCTCAAAAAGTCGTCGGCGGCCTTGAAGGCGTTCAACAAAGAAATCGAGCTTGGATCCGAAATCGCGAAGACATGGGGCGACGACTGGATCAAGGCGGGCAACAACGCGGCCGTGACCGCGGTCAATATCGAGCGCGATATCAACAACGCGATGGGCACGATCATTATGGAGGGCGGCAAAGCGAAGGCCGAGATCGCCGAGCTGCTCGACGAGGTCGACAAGCTTCTAAACGAGCCGACGGGCGGCGGGAAAGGCGGCGGCAAGGGTAAGGGCGACGGCGACGGCGGGCCGGCCGGCGAGGTTCGAAAGGTCGTCGAGGCTCAACGCGAACTCGGCCAAGCCGCCGCGCTCACGGCTTACGAGTTGGAGCGACAACGGGATCTGCTCGCCGAAATGGCCGAGCGCTTCGGCACGGGCGCACAACACAACGCAGCGGCCGACGCCGCGCGCGACGCCGCCGAGGCCGCTGGCGAAGCCGCGCGAGTCGGCGAGGTATTCGGAGCGGCTTGGAAAAACGCGACGGGGCAAGCGCAAGGGGCGTTTCAGGAAATGGCTCGATCGGTCTCGAGCGGCTCGGCGTCGATCGACGAAGCTCTAATCACGATGATTACAAACCTCGCCGCGATCTTCTCTCAATTCCTGCTCGCGACCGCAAGCGGTATGATCGGATTGCAAACAATGGCATGGCCCGTCGCGGCGATCGCTGGAACCGTGCTCGCCGGAATCTCCGGCTTTATCGCCGCGGCTTTCGCGGGCGGCTCGTCGAGCGGAGCCGTTTCGGCCGGCACGGCTCCTATGGAGGCCGCGGTCACGGCCGACACGGAGCGAGATCGGGGCCGTGACGTCGTCGTGCTCAACGCTGACCCTTACATGACGCGCGGCGAGCGCTTGCGTGTAGCGCGGCGTATCGAGCGCGACTTGAAGGCGGAGGCGTGGGGCTGACATGACAATCGCGGCCGATCCGAAATATCCGCGCGTGAGCTGGAACGGGATCACGGTCACGGGCTCGAGTAACGACGACGTGCAAGTATCTGTTGCCGGCACAAGCGAAACAATTTCTCTCACGCCCGGCACCTATCGGACAAGCGGCTTGCGGCCGTCCGGCGGCGGCGGGATAGTTGCAATCACGTGTATACTATACGAGTTGGAAGCGCGGATCGCCGCCGATCATAGCGAATTCGGCGTCGGCGGTGCCTATGAAGGCGAGCACTTCGAGATCACGCTCGACGATACCGGCCACGTTCGGTTTGCGCTTTCCGACGACCTTGGCGACGTCGTGATCGAATGGACACACGGAAATACCACGGCCGATCCGGCATGGTGGGGTTTTGACGGCTCGAGCGACTTTACCCTTTCGGGCGCGCTCGGTATCGAGCGAGCGTCCGACCTCGTCGCTCCGTTCGGTTGGAGCCCGAATTGTGGCACAGTGAACGGCGACGGGATTCGAATACCCGAAGATATCGGCGGCGAAGTGATTCTACCTCCAAACGGAAAGCACTACGCTACCGACTTCGGCGAGGTCGTGCACCTCCGCGCAATCTTCGACCGTGTCGCGGCGGCTCGAATATACGAGGACTATGCAAATCACAGCGGATACGCGGCGATCGCTCAAATCGAGACCGAAGACACAAACGCGTGCTTGCGTGCCTTGTGGAAACACATGATCGTGACCGACAACACGGTTTACTATCGCCGGACGGCCCGCGATCAAGAGTTTCAAATGTACTTCGGCGGAAATTCGATCGACATGCGTAAATTTTGCCGGCCGAAATACGGCGCGGATCGACATTGGCGTGTCGATCTTCGACTCCGCAATTCAGGGTAAATCGTGGCGAACTACTACGCGACGATTCAAGGGGTAGGAACGGTAGCCTTTGGCGTCGCGAGTCGGTATCGGTGGACTCAACGGTCGACGATCGCCGACGAGCTCGACATAACCGGCATGACGGTCACCGAGCAACTTGCTTCGGAGGTCGATCCGCTCACGGGCGAGGTCACGAATGCTTCGTTCGCGTTCCAAGTGCCCCTTGCCGACGCCCGAACGGCCGAGTTGCTACGTTCGCATGTGTCTTCGGTCGGAGCGCTTACAGCGGACGTGAGCGGCCTCGCGTCCGATACGTCGATCGACGTCGACGACGACACGAAATTTTCCGTTGACGACCTCATACGGATTTCGGCCGAATGTATGCGCGTCACGGCCAAGCCGGGCGGAGACGTGCTCACGGTGCAACGCGGCGTGCTTGGAACCATCGTTCAAGCACACGATTATTTGCTCGACGGCGAGATTTACACGCAAAACCAGATCTTGCGCGGTAGGTGGTGTGTCCTCTATCAGTACCCGTCGACCGTGCTCGCCGCGGGCGTCGTCAACTCGATTCGCACCGTGAAAACGCTCGGAGCCGTCGAAGTGCGTTGCACGAGCGCCGAAAAGTGGCTCGACAAGACAATCGGCGGGCAAGCTTGGCGGGGCATGACGCCGCCGGCTTCGTGGAATTTGCCGCGCTTCGTCGCTCAACGGCCGGCCGACTCCGACCGTGTGCCCGTGCTCGAGGATATGGGAATCAACGCCTCTTCGAATGGTGATCCGTGGCTCGTGCTCGAAAGCGAAGCCGACGACGTGCTCGTGAAGTGCACGCGCGACGGTGCGAGCGTGGCGCAAGCGACCGACCTCGACGACATGATGATTCGCGGCACGCTCGAAGACGTGAGCCCGCTCGCCCCATACGACGAGGTGCTATACAGCGGCGATGACGACTATTCGCCGTTTCGAAAGTGGGATATTTCGGGCTCGGCGCTAGGCGATCCGACTCGTCACCCGATCGACGTGTTCTTGATGCTCGTGTTGAGCGGCTTCGACAAGCAAAACTATCCAACTGGTGCGACGTATAGCTATGACGTGCTACCGAGATCGTGGGGCTTGCGGATCCCGTCCGACCTCGTCGACGTCGACGAATGGGAAAACGTTCGCGACGTGGTCACGCCCGGGCTCACGGCGTCGCAGATTGTGATCCGGCCTGGAAACGCGGGCGAGCAGCTCCGAAAGCTGTTGCGCCCCGTCGGCCTCGGTTGGACGTGGAGCGCGGCCGGCGCCTTGAAGCCCGTTGTTTTTTCGGACGTGAGCGCGTCGCCTACGGCCGTCACGCAAGCCGATCTCGTCGAGCCATACACGGAGGCCGATCGCCAGCTCGCGAAAACGCTCGAGCGAATCGACGTGACGTGGAGCACGGGCGAAGAATCGACCGTTTACAACGCGGTCGAGCGTTTCTGGTATCCCGAAGGCGGCGGCGAAGACGTATCGATTGACGCGTCGTTCTTCGACCTCGCCGACTATCACGGCGAAGCCTCGGCCGTTTACGCCGCGCTCGTGAGCTTGATCGAGCGCTATCAGTTCGCCCCTCCGATGATTCGCCTTCACGTCGTGCCGGGTATTTCGATCGACGCCGGCGACCATATCACGCTGACACACGCGCTCGTGCCGGGGCCGGACGGATCGCGCGGGCTTACGGCGGCGCCTCTTTTCGTGGCGAGCTCGCGCTACGACCTCGAGACGCAAACCCGCGAAATCGAGGCCGTATACCTCGCCCATGATATCGACAACGCTCAACCGATCGCGTGGAGCGCGAAGGTCACGAGTTACGATTCGGCGACCTCCGTGATCACGGTCGAGCAGGCCGAATACGAGACGACGGGCGAAGACGACACGGACGGGCTCGAAGTCGGCGACGATATCATCTTGCGGCATCCGTCCGGCGAAGCAAAGAGCGACGCGCTCTTCGGGCTCAACACGACCGCGAAGACGTCGACGACGATCACACACGCCGGATCTTGGACCACGGCGAATCCGTCGCCGGACGATCTCGTGCTACCTGTTAGAACGGGCGGCGCTGACAACGGCGAAGACGAGCGCCACATTTTTCTAGCCGAAGCCGACGGCGACATTCAAGCGATTGCCGGCGGATACGAAGCCGGATATCAATACACGTCATGACAATATTGGTCGGAGCATATCCAGTTCACGGCGACCTCGTCAACGACAACGAGGCCGGCACCTCTGTTGTTTTTCAAAGGCTCGTCGCTTTGTCTCAACACACATACGAGCACCGATTGCGGAAATTTTCGCACGCGTGGCCGTGCGCCGACGCATACGCCACGCCCGGCGAGCACGAGCAATCTTTGCGCGTCGCGACCTTGCCCGGCGAATGGCGAGCGATCCCGTTTCTTTGGCAACTGTCGCCGAATTGCGAGCAACTCGACGTCACACTACGGGGCACGCTGGCAAATCAGGATATGGAGGTTCACGCGTCGCTTGACTCCGAATACGAGCCCGGCACCTCTACGACCGTGTCGACGACGGGCTCGACCTCCGATCTCGTGACGCACTCAATTTCAATTCCGCAACACAAGCGCGGTAAGCGCGTGCGCGTTGACCTGTGGTTTCAAGGCGCCGCCGACGCCGTCGATGGCAACGCGGGCGCCGTGACCGGCGTGCCGGCCGTCGAGGCGGGCTTCGGCCGTTTCGAGTGTGCTTCATGGCCGTCGACCGTCACGCACTCAACAAACCCTTATGTGGCGCTGAAATTCGCAGACACGGCCGTGCCGCCCGTAGCGGATCCTTGGGATGAAGAATTTAGGCTCGTGCTTTCGTGCCCCGGGTCAAGCAATGACGGTCTCGCTCGCTTTTACCCGGCGCTGACGACCGAACAAGCCGGCCTGGATTTCGAGACCTACACGATTTCGGTTATGAGTCTCGAGAGCGTGCACGTTCAAGAGCGCGGCGTGACGGCGCCCGCTCGCACGGCTCGACACGCGCCGGGGCGCTACCTTCGAGCGCCGGACATGATCGAGACCGTTCGTGGCCTCAATCGCATGTACCGCTCACAACAGCGCGTGTTTTCTTTGTTCCCTCACCCGACGACGGATCATTCGGCCACGCGGGTATTTTCCGGCGTGTCAAACGTGGAGCTCGGCGAATGGTACCTACCGACGCCGGCGTCCGGACATCCCGATCTCGACATGCACGTTTTGTATTCGCCGCTTTACCACATGCCGCACAATCTGGGCACAATGGATCCTTCCTACGAAGTGACGACCTACTGGACCGCGGGCCGGCGAGGCTCCGGCCGCGGCGCAACGACGTGGGTGGCTGGCGCGAAGGAAGTCAAGGCACCGTGCCAGCATTTCAGCGCGACCTATCCGATACACCTCGCCGACGTCGGAAACACGCCGAATCCGCTCGAAGGTCGCCTTAGAATCGAAGAGCTGAGGCGGCTTGTTGTTGTGTCGCTCACGGCGGATTACATGCCGACGTACACGGCCGGCTCATATCCATACTTTGCCGAGCTTCGCGCGCGTGGCTGGATCGCCGATATGGGCGCCGCCGTGCACTCTGTGTTGATTGTTTCCAGGCCGAGCACATGACCTATCCGACGGTACCATCGGACTATCCCGATCTTGCGGTCGATCTGCTCGGCCGCGGCAAGCGGATCCGTGCTACGGACGTCAAAGCCGCGGTCGAGTCGGCTCACTACTGCTTTGCGAAGCTCGTCGCGACGCTCGGAGGCTACACGCGCGGCGTCGAAGTTACGATTTCGAGTTCGACCTACGTTCAAATCTGCGGCACGTTCAAGTTTGAGCCCAGCGATCACGTTGCGCACGCGATCCTATGCTCGGAGGCCGAAGACGGTTGGATCAAACTCACGATTACGGACGGAACGACGAGCCGGTATTATGAGCACGAGCACGCGGCCGGCGCCGACACGAACACGCTCGAAACCGAGATTTTCGTGAACGCCGAGGTCGAATATACGTGCACGATCGAAGCGAAAAAGGGCGCCGGCGACCTCGCCCTATTCGCGGCGGCGCTGTATGAGGCCGAACTTACGCGCGCGGAGCTGTAAATATGCAATTTATCAAGCGCGTCACGTCGCTAGAGAGCCCGGGGTTTAGTCCGGCGCATCGCGATCAAGTGACGATAAATGGTCGCCTTATGCGGTATCTCGAGGGGGCTTTTTTTGAATACGGCAGTCGTACCGACGGCGCCTCTGGTCTTTGGGTTCCCGAAGACTTCCATGACTCGTACGTTCAGGCGGTCTACAAGGCTGGCACGGCTTACACGTCGAGCCCAAACAGCGATTGGAACTGGTCATGGACGAACTTGACGACATCCGGAACGATCTCCGAGCCGGACGGCGATACTACTCTGATAGACTGCCCCGGAGGCGCGGACAAGTCGTATTTGCGACTTGAGCCGGGCACATGGGATCTCGCGTCGGACCATCTAGGAATGTTCGCGCGTTGGAAATGCACGGACGGCGACGACGACGGCCCGCGTGTGCAGTTGTACGCTGACGGATCGGGAAACCAGTTCGATCTGAACACGCGGCTCGCCGCGAACGGCACGCCGGGCGACATCGAAGACGTCAACAACGCTCCGAATCTTATCGCGAGTTTCGGCAGCTCTGAATACACGGCTTTGTGGTGGGAACTTGCGGATCACGCCGTAACTATTTGGCATTACGACACACAGACGCCGCTCGTCTCGTGCCCCGCCGACTCCGCAGACACGAGCGGGGCCGGACGAATCCGGCTCGGCTCGTCGCTCGCCGAAGAGTGCTCACTTTATCTAAGCGGTTTTCCGGCGATCGCGTTTTTGATAGCGAGGTCATGATGGAGCTCAACGACGCAATACAAACCGCGCTCGACAGCTCGATAGAAGATCGGCTCGCAGAGGTGCGTGAACGACTCGAGCGAGCAGCTCAATTCGCCCGGCAAGCGCAAGCGGCATACGTTCGAGGCAAGTTCGAAAAGGCCGTCGAGCTTCTCGAGCAGGCTCACGAAAATGAACGCACTACCTCGCGCGTGTCGCGAGCGCGCGTGTGGTCCGCGCCGTTGCACACCGCCGAAAAAGAACGGCGCGACCGTTCAACTAAAACGAGACCTTGAAACGGATATGAGCGACGAGCAACAACAAGCCGGCGGGATCTCACGAGCCGAAAGCCTATTCAGCGATCGCTTGTGGGATATCTTCGTGAAAGCGCTACCGGTCTTGATTGCAGCGCTCGTCGGCGCCCATATTCAAGGGGCCGTGCACGACGCCGAGCAGGATATGAAGCTCGCCGCGTGTCAAGAGCGCACGGCCGCGATCGAGAAAATCCAGGTACAACAGGCCGTCACACAAGAGCGGGTGAAAGCCATTGCAGAAGATACCGCAGAAATTCGCCGTGCGATCCTTCGACGCTAGCGTAATTATGATCGCCGCCGGCGCCGTGCTCGTCGTCGCGATTGTCTGCTCGATTTCGTGGTCGGGTGACAAGGCCTCGGTTTGTCACGAGGCCGAATACAGCGAAACAATCGACGATCAACGCGAGCAGCTCGAGCAGCTTGACGAAGCGCAACGCGACCTCGACGAAGTGCGCGTGCACCTAAAGGCCGACGACGTCGCCGGCGAAATCAAGCAAGCCAAATGATCGAAACCCTCACCATATGGGCGGTCACGGCTGCTGTAATCGGCGGCCTCACGGCCGTTTTGAAACGGGTATTGACGCCGCGGATCGAAGCTCCGTGGTTCAAAGGCGTCGTTTTGCCCCTTTTTCCGTTGTCGCTCGGCGCCGGCTCCGCGTGGATACCCGACTTGCTCGAAGGCGTTTTCGCTTTTCGGCTTGTGTACGGTCTCGCCGCCGGCCTCGCCGCGACTTGGGTTTACGAGCGCTGGAAACGGCGAATCAAGAAAGGCGAGGCGTGAGCTTGCGAATCGGTTTGGAAATTGGAGCCGGCGTGCTCGTCGTCGTGCTCGGCCTAGCTCTCGCCGCGACCGTGCGAACGTGTTTACACGAACACGACGCACGGCTCGAATCCGAAGCCGCCCGCCGGACCTGTCTCGAGACACACAAGCGCTCTCTCACGCTGTTGACGACCACACACACACTCGCCCGCGACACGGAGCGCAACGCCCACACGGCGGCGCTTGTGGCGTGTGAAAAGGATTGTGAAGCACGGCTCGACGGCTCCGAACTTGCGGCCGAGCTCGCCGACGACGAGGCCGCATTGCTCGAAGCGCTCAACGGGATCCTGAAATGACCTACCTTGATCGGCAATGGCTTGTCGCCGCTCTGCTCGTCGCGCTTGTGGGGCTCTTGTGGAGCGGCGAGGTCTTCGCCGAAAAGTTGGCGATCGTCGATTGCGAAGCCGGCCGGTGTGTTTTGATGCCGATCGAAGACGCCGCGAAGCTCGCCGCGACCGTGTCGACGTGCGAAGCCCGGCTCGACCTTTGTCGCGACGAACTCACACGAAGCCGTGAGCGGCTTTTTGAGGCCGTCGAAGATTGCGCGGCCGAGTGCTCGCGCGAGGTGCTCGCGTGTCCTGAAGTGCCAGCGTGCGCGGAATGCGGCTCGGATTGGGTCGGGTATCTCGTCGGAGGTGCGATCGGCGTCGGAGTCGGGATCGTGATCGGGGCCTTCGTGGTAGGTCTCTAGTCGGCCTGGAACGCCGCTTCGAGCCGCTCGAGCGTGTCGTATCGCGGGATTGCCGTACCCTGCTCGACGCGCCCGATTTGCTGGAAAGCAACGCCGCTCCGCTCGCCGAGGTCGCGCAAGCTCCAACCGCGGGCGGCACGAGCCGCCGTGATCTTTCGAGCCGTCGCGTGAACGGCCGCGCGGAGGTCGCTCACGAGGTCGACGGGCGCCCGCTCGGCCTGATACGCCGCGCACGCCTCCGTGAGCACGGCGATCGAATGCGGGGCGTTCATACCGTCGAGCGTGAGACGCCCGGCGTTCACGAGGTCGCGCGCGACCTTTTCGGCGCTCTCGTCGGCCGTGACAACGCCGGCGCCGACGAAGCGCTCTTCAAACCAGCTCGCGACGACCTCGTCGGTCACGCCGACCTCGTCGTCGAGGTATGCGCGGGCGTGTGAATAGACGGTGCAACGCTTGCGCTCGTCGTCGCACTCAACGACAAGCTCGCCGGCCTCGGCGACGACTCCGCACACGTCGCACACGCGCGCTCCGTCGGCGTTCACGAGCAGGCCGGCGGGCTCGAAAAACTCGGCCCCGTACAGTTGCCCGCCGTCGACGTCGTCGCAGTAAAGCCACGCCCCTTCGTCGTGCTCTTCGGCGTAGATCTCGTCGGCGTCGAGAGCGCTCGGCGCGTCGAGCTTTAACGATTGCGCCCCGAAGACGTTCACGAGGTGCTCGTCGACGTGGTAGACGTGCTCGCGCCCGGCGGCGGCGAGAGCGGCGATCGCGGCCGGCACGTCCGACGCGTCGAGGTCGAGCCACAAGAGGCCGGCGTCGTCGCGCGCGACCTCTTCGGCGAAGTCAAGGTCGATATCGTGGGCGAGGTCGTCGACGGGATCGGCGTATTTGTTGATCTTGAAGTGGTCGTGAGTTCTCTTGACGGCGAGCGCGTCGCATCCGTGAAGCCTGATGATCATGGTTCTACCCTTTCGTGTGTGTGTGGAGCTGCTAGACACGCGGAGGCCGCCCGCTCGGAGCGGCCTCGACGTGGCTAGTAGAGAGCAACAATCGCGTCGCACTCGGTTTGCGTGAGCCAGCGCGTACCGGTCCAGACGCTTCCTTCGTCGTCGATCTCGGCGTCAAGATTGAAATGCGAAGAAACCAACTCCGCGGCGTTTTGTGAGTTGTGCTCGATTGCGTCGAGCCATTCGCGATCAAGGTATCCGGCGCCGAGGTCGTGCACGTCATGCCACTTTGCTTGAATCATGGTTTCTATCCTTTCGTGTGTGGTTTAGCCTGTCTCTTCAGCGCCGGTAGGCTATTTCCGACGGACGCCCCGCGGGGCGTTTCGACTAGAGCGCGGCGAGGTGCTCGCAAAGCGAAGCACGGAGGTCGGCGAGTGCGTCGTCGACGGTCGCGCCGTAACCGACGCCGGCCGTGTGCTCGTCGATTACATGCACGATCGTGTAACCGAAGGCGTCGCGCTTGTAAGCGAAGTGAAGCGAGCCTTCGTCGATTGCGTAAATTGCGGTAATGATTTTTCCCATTGTGCTATCCTTTCGTGTGTGTGTTCCGTCGTCCATGTTCAAAGTATATACACAACAAGTGGCCTGTCAACGTGAAAAGCGACACGGAAGGGGTTCTTATGTCGATTTCGGGAGATTTACTGATCAACGCGATCACGTTCAACAGATCTCGAAGGTACTCAAACGAGCTATGGCGTAGCATTCAAGCGGCCGTCGGCGCGGAAGTCGACGGCGTTCCAGGCCGTGAAACGGCGAAGGCCGTATTTCGGTTTCAGCGGAAATGGGGTTTGCGAAAGGTCGACGCCGACGGACAAGTCGGCCGAACAACGCTGGCAATGCTCGGCCTCGGCGGCGGCGTCTTCAAATCGCTGGATCTCGCCGACCTCGCCGCGCAACACCCTCGGTTGCTCTTCGGCGTCGACGTGTCGACCTATCAAGGGGCGCCGGCGTGGCTCGAAACCGCAAGCGGCGAAGCGGGCGTCGGCTTCGTGATCGCTCGTGCGCTCAAAGGTAGCTTGAAGCGTGACAAGCAATGGTCGCGCAATCAAGCCGAGCTCGGCGCGTTGAGCCGCGCGTATTGCGGTTATTGCCCCGTTCGGCTCGCCCATTACAAGCCCGAAGAGGCCGTCGACAAGCTCGTCGAGGCCGGAGCCGCCGGCAATTGGGGCCGGCTCGCGATCGACCTCGAATACAAGCGCGTTCACGAAGCCGACGAGCAAGATTTTGGCCTCGACGCGAAATGGACGCTCGAGGCTTGCCAAATCGCACGAAAAGCCACGGGCAAGCGGCCGCTGTTGTACCTGTCACACCGATCGGCGAAGCTCATAGGGGCCGATACAATGGCCGAGCTTCGCGACCTCGCCCGCTTGTGGTGGGTTGCGTACCAACTGCCGAAGGACCTCCAACCGCGTACATGGGGCGTCGGCGATCATTGGGATATATGGCAGTTCACATGTGTCGGTCATGTGCGCGGGATCGAAGGGTGCGTCGATCTCAACGTGATCAACCCGACTTCCGATCTCGACCTACCTTTACCGTTTTGATAGGCTTGCGTTACCTTTTAGGTTGACGAAATGCCGATCGGTCTGGTATCTCTAACGATCGATCGTATTCGTCACAAGAGGTAACCATGAAGCTCAAAAGTCTAGTAGAAATCCGCACAAGACACGAGATCACGCAAGCCGAGATCGCCGAGGCTATGAAGACGTCGGCGCCGTCGGTCTCGGCCGTCGAGCGCGGCGATCGGCCGTGCACGGACGGGTTCCGGCTCCGATACCGCGAAGCCTTGATTAACGTGCTCGGTGACCGACTCGAAGCGGCTCGAGCGCTAAACGACGTGCTCACGAAGGCGATCGAAGAGGTGCGATCATGAAACCGAGCGACCTCACGATTGATTCGAGCTTGCAAGCGCGGACGGCGCTCGACCTCGCGCTCGTCGCCGAATACGCCGAGGCGATGCAAGCCGGCGCTCAATTTCCGGCCGTCGTCGCGTTCCAGGCCGGCGCCGGCCCGGCGTATCTCGCCGACGGCTTTCATAGGGTCAAAGCCGCCGAAGAGGCCGAGCTTGACGTGCTTTGCCGTGTCGAGGTCGTCGCCGACGCGTATCAAGCCGCGTTCGAATTCTCGCTCGGCGCGAACGCTCGTCACGGGCTCCGGCGAAGCAACTCCGACAAGCGCCGATCGATCGAGCGTGCGTTGAGAAACGAGCACACGCGGCGGCGCTCCAATCGCGACCTCGCGCGCTTGTGTGCCGTCGACGAGAAAACGATCCGCAACGCCCGCGCGGCCTTATCTGCGGAAAATCCGCAGATAGCAGGCGACGGAGTGAGAGAGGTCGAGCGCAACGGCACAAAATACGAAATGGATACGAGCGGGATCGGCGAGAGGGAGCCGCGCGACCTCGTCGACGAGTATTTCGGCGACGCCGAAGAGGTGCACGAGCCGGCGCTCGGCGACCGTGGCGAAGCGGCGCTCGGCTGCTTGGCCGACGCCTTCGAAGAGCGCGACCTCGCCGACGAAGTCGAGGCCGAAGTCGACGAGCGGGCCTTCAATCGCGACCACTATCGCACGCCGCCGGAGATCTTCGATCCGCTCGCCGAGGTGTTCGACTTCACGCTCGACGCCGCGGCCGACGAGCACAACGCGAAGTGTGCGGCCTACTTCGACGAAGAGCGAAACGGCTCGGCGTGCGAATGGGCGGCGCTAGGTTGGACGTGGTGTAACCCGCCGTATTCGTGGGGATGCCCGCCGTTCACGGAGCACGCCGAAGCGCAAGCCAAGCGCGGCCGGCCGTCGGTCCTGCTCGTGGCGGCCGACACGTCAACGAAGTGGTTTCAGCGGGCGCTCGGAGCCGCCGCGGCCGTGTGCTTCGTGAAAGGCCGGATCGCATTCCTGAAACCGGACGGCGAGCAGGACGGCCCCGCGCGCTTCGCCTCGGCGTTGCTCGTGTATTCGTCCGAATACCTCGTCGCCGAGCAGCTCGCCGCGCTCAAAGCGATCGGCCACGTCGTCGAAAACACGGAGCTAGAATATGAATGAGCAACACGAACGGCCGGCGCCACACGTTCCAGGCCGCGTAGTAACATACGTCGAATGGGTTTGCGTCGAGTGCGAAACCGTGTGTCGTCTTCAAGCCGGCGTCGGTTTCGATCGCAACGCGGCGGCGTGGATTCGGCTCCGTTGCCCGAATTGCGGCCGTGTGTCGCTCGTGCGCGTGACGCCGTGAAGACCGTCGCACGATGCCACACGTGCTGGAAACGACTTACGTCAAATCAGACACGGGTATGTGAGACCTGCGAACGCGGCGAATGCACCGAAGAGTTTTGCGACGCGCCCGCCGACGATCACGCCGACGGCCGGCCCATGTGCCGAATGCACGCCGAAATGTGGCGCGAGCGCGAACGCGAAGAAAGTGACGAACGCGAATGGCTCGAAAACCTGTAATCAAGACGCCGTCGGAGCCGCCGCCCGAATACCGGCTAGACGTGTCGCTCAACGTCGCGTGCTATCCCGCAACATATCGGGCGGCTGCGGCGTATCACGTCCGGCTTTCGGAACTTCGCGAGGCCGCTCGAGCCATTCGCGACGCGCTCGGCGACGAGCCGCCCGAAGAGCTTGTCGAACTGCTCGACGAACTCGTCGAGCTTTGCACAAAGCGGCTTGGCGAGATCGAAAACCTCGCCGTCGGCATGACGAGGCCGCATTGACCACGATCCCGCCGGATAAGCTCGTGCGCGTGCCAGCTCACGTATACGACCTATGGCCGGCTTGGCGATCGACGCAACTGAAGATCGCCGCGACGAAGTCGATTTCGCACGCTATGAGGCCAAATGCTGAAACGCCGGCGCTACTCTTCGGCCGAGCGTTCCACACGCTCACGCTCGAAGGCGAGGCCGTCTTCGGCCGCGAATACGCCGTCGAGCCGGCCTGGAACACGGACGGACGGACGAAGCGCGGCAAGGTTGTGCGCCGCGAATGGCTTCAACACGAAGCCCGCGGGCGCGCCGTGCTCGACGCCGAAACCGGCGCCGCCGTCGCACGACTCCGCGATTGCGTGCTCTCGCATCGTTGGATCGGCCCGCGGATTCTCGAAGCTCGCGCACGCGACAACGTCGAACAATCCGTGTGGTGGAGCACGGACGGGATCGAGCAGAAAGCTCGGCTCGACGCGCACGTCGACGACGGACAAACGACCGTGATCGATCTGAAAAGCGCCGTCGACGCGAGCCCGCGGGCGTTTCGCTTCGCCGCCCGGCGGCTCTTGTATCACCTATCGGCCGCGCACTATTGCGCCGGAGTCTACACGACGCTTGGCCCCGTGCGCTTCGTGCTCGTCGCCGTCGAAAAAGACGCCGTGAGCGCCGACGGCGTTGCGTGTTACCAACTCACGCGCGGAGCGCTGGAAAAAGGCGAAGAGCTACGGCAAGGCGTGCTCGAGCGAATCCGAGACAGTATCGAAGCAAGGTGGAGGGGCGAGGCCGTCGATCTCGGATATCCGAGCGAGCCGGCCCCGCTCGACCTTTGAACTGAAAGGGTAGGACATGATAGGGCAATACGTTGTGCGAGCTGGCGCGTGTGCCGACGGCGTCGCCAATTGGGTAACGTCGCAACCCGACGATGTGACGCAACTTGGTGTCGACGAGGCGTTGTCGCGGTCGTCTGGTGACGATGTGACATACATTCGCATCGCGTCGGGGCTCGACGGCTCCGGCTCCGGCTACGGCTACGGCTACGGCTACGGCTACGGCTACGGCTCCGGCTCCGGCTCCGGCGACGGCGAATGAAAGGTAGGACATGACACAGAACCACATGACAGAAGACGAAAGACAGCGTGTAAAGCAGCGCATTGAGCGCGACCTTGCCCCGCGCAACACGACAACAGCGATTCAGCCCTATTGGGGAGATCCGCGCTCAATCGACGAGGCGCTCGCGCTTGCCGAACACATTGTTTCGAGCGGGCTCACGCCGTCGGCCGTGAAGACGCCGGCACAAGCGCTCGTGATCATGATGACAGGCGCCGAGCTTGGCATGTCACCGATGGGCGCGCTTCGGCAAATCCACGTTATCGAAGGCCGGCCGAGCCTTTCGGCCGATCTGCTCGTCGCGCTCGTGCTCAAAAGCGGCTTTGCCGAACACTTCTCGTGTGTCGAGTCGACGAACGATCGGGCCGTGTGGTCGACGAGGCGCCGCGGCGAGTCGCACGAGGTCGAGTGCGAATGGACCTTCGGCGACGCGAAGCGGGCGAATCTCGTCAACAAAGACAACTGGAAAAAGTACCCGCGCGCTATGCTCTCGCACCGCGCAAGCGCGGAGTTGGCGAGACGCGTCTATCCCGACGTTGTCGGCGGGCACTACACGCCGGACGAAATCGAAGAGCGCCGCGACTCCGAGTTGCTCTTCGTGCGCGACGTGACGCCGACGGCTCCGGCCGAGCCCGTCGCGGCGGCTCAAACCGCAAACAATCCGGCCACGCCGAAGCCCGCGCGCGAGCTGGCCACGCCGAAGCCCGCGCGCGAGCTGGCCACGATCGACGACGTCGCGTGCCTCTACAACGAGATACGAGCCGTACTGAAACTCGGCGACACGGCCGAAGACACGGAGCGAGCCCGCGAATTCGCTCTCGAGGCCGGCGTCGTGCTACCGAAAACGAGGGGCGAGATCGCCGAGGTCGGCTTCGCACCGTCGGACGTGTCGGCCGTGCGAAACGCGCTTGCCGAGCACGAGCGAGCGGAGCAGGCAATGTCCGAGATCGACGAGGTGCCGGACGAAGACACGGAGCGGAGATAACCAGCCGTTCCAGGCCGCCCGCGTCGAGTCGGCGCGCGGGGCGCACGGCCGGATCGCCGACGTGAAGGGCGTCAAATCCGTAGTGTCGCACGGCTTCGAGCCGTCTTGACGGCTCCGCGACGACTTCCCGTCTGTCACTTTCACACCTCCGACGACGGTATATCACGCGGAGCCGCGAAGAAAGCTCGAAACTTGACGAAGTGAAGGGGCGAGGAATGGGGCTTACGAGGCGTATTCATTGCGAAATCTGGGATGACCCGTGGTTTGATTCGCTCAACCCAGCTCACAAGCTGCTTTACCTGTATCTTTGGACGACCTCACGTTGCGATCAAGTCGGCTTGCTCACATACCCTATGCACCGAATCGCGGTCGAAACGCGATTGAGCGAGCGCGAGGTCGAAGACGGTCTTGCGGCGCTCGCTCCGAAGGTCCAAGCCGGCCCAGATTGGGTATGGGTTCGTGCCTTCATTTGTCGGCAAGGCGGCGACAAGGGCCGATACCGGATCGCGGTCGTTCGTAGGATTGCTGAGCTTGTCGAGCAGAAGCACGCGGCGTGCGATTTCATCGCGATAAGGTATCCTGAGCTTGCCGACGAGGCAGGTTATACTATCGATATACTATCGGAGGCTTGCAAACGGGTATCAGATACCCTATCGATATCAGGATCAGTATCAGGATCAGTATCAGGATCAGTATCAGGAGATCCCCCCTGTAGTCCCCCCAAGGGGAATGAAGCCCCTTCGAGCCAAAAACCCAAACAGCGCACGAATTACCAAGCCTACCTCGACGCGTGGAACGTCGTCGCCGAAGAGCACGGACTCGCTCGAGCCCGCGAAGCCGGCCGCAATCGCAAGAGCTGGATCCGACGAGTCGACCGTGAACGTGGCTTCGCCGCCTTCTGCGACATCGTCGAGCGAGCCGCGAAAGTGCCGAAGCTCGTCGACGGCTCCGCTCGCAACGGATGGAAACTCAATCTCGATTCACTCATTCGCAACGAAGACAATTGGATCCGAACCTTCGAGCAAGTCGAAGAGCACGAGCGCAGCTCCGCGCCACAAAAGCACCTCGAGGAATGGCATGATGACAGCGTGCGGCACTACGGCGACGGCTTGCCCGTCGACATGCTCGGCGACGAAGAAAACATCCGCCGTGTGCGCGAGCTCGCCGAACGACACGCCGCCGGCGACGCGAAAGCCACGGCGAAGCTCGCACGCGTCGAGCAGGTATTCCTAGACCTCGCCGGCGTGCAAAGGGCCGAGCCGTGAAGCACATCGTTTCTATGTGCCCACGAACGCGTCGTGTGTTCAATGGGGCATGTGCGAAACCTGAAACCAAGGGATAGAACCATGATCCAGAAAATCGAACAAGCTCGCGAAGAGTTGCGCAAGTGCCGAAGCTCCGCGCCGAGTTTCGACACAATCGTCTCTTTCGGCGAGTATTACGCCTTGTTGAAGAGCTGGCGCTCTTCGTCCGATGGCACGCGCGCCGCCGAGCTCGTCGACGAGATCGAGCTTCTCGAAGCGCAACACACCGAGCAGCGCCGCCGAGCCGTCGCGGAGTTGGAATGGGCGCAACGGCTCGGCGCTCTCGCCGATCGCACGTTTTACACGTGGAAACACGGCGCCGACGATTTCCAGGCCGAGCGCGAGCGACTTTCGAGCGTGGCTTCGCGCTGGGTTGAAGGCGTGCTCACGGGCGTATGGGCGAAGAAGACCTATCACACGTTTGTGCTCTCGAGCCCGGCGACGGGCGTCGGAAAGACTCACCTATCGCTCGCCGTGCTTCACAAGCTGGCTCACGCCGGCTTGACGTGGCAACGCTGGAACGTCGTCGAGTTGTTGTCGGCGCTCCGCTCGTCGTCGCACGGCCGGCGTGAAAGCCTCGACGCGGCTCGCATACTCGCCGACTGTCAACGGTGCGACGTCCTATGCTTGGACGACCTCGGCACGCAACGCGGCACAGATTGGGAACTTGAAAGGCTTTACGAGATCGTCAACGCCCGTTGGGAAAGGGGCTTGTGGAATCTCGCGACGGCGAACGCCTCCGAAATTGAGCACCTCGTGCGCGGCACGGACGGCAACACGACCTCTCTACACGTCCGGCGAATCGTCTCGAGGCTTTCGGACGGGCTTTACGTTCTCACGTTCGGCTCGGCGTGGCCCGATTGGCGGCTTTCATGAAGCGCTTTCGAGCCGACATAGATCCGCGCGGGCAAGGCCGGCCGAAAGCAGCTCGCCGAGGTCGACACGCGACCGTTTACGAATCCGACGCCGATCAAGCCTGGAAACACGAGTTTACCATGCTCACGCTTCGCGAGCGCCCGCGTGAGCCGTTCGCCGGCCCCGTCGCCGTTACGATCCGGGCTTGTAAACGACTGCCCAAGTGGCGCTTGTGGAGCCCGTGGCGCACGGTCACGCCGGACGCCGACAACGTCGCCAAGATCGTGCTCGACGTGATGACCTCCGCGCAATGGTGGCACGACGATCGGCAAGTCGCGCGGCTCGAAGTGTTGAGCTTGTGGGCGAAGCCCGGCGACCGCGGGCACCTCGAAATCACTGTCGAGCAACTCGACGAGGCGAAAGGGTAAAACATGCTCGAGATCGTGCCGATCGAGCTCGTTGAAGCGAATGCGTTTGTAGCTGATTTTCATCGGCACTCGCCGCCCGTCGTCGGCCATCGTTTTTCGGTTGGCTTGGTAGATACAAACACAAACGAACTAGTTGGCGTCGCGATCGCGGGCCGACCTATCGCTCGTCATTTGAACGACGGCGCAACGATCGAAATCACGCGCTGTTGTACGGACGGCACGTTCAACGCGTGCTCGAAACTGTATGCGGCCGTCCGTCGGGCCGCCTTTGCTATGGGATATCGGCGTGTGATTACCTACACACGAGCGCACGAGAGCGGTGATAGTTTACGGGGCGCTGGGTTTCGAATTGTGGCCGAAGTCAGAGGCCGTTCGTGGAATTGTAAAAGCCGATTGCGATACGACCGCGGCCCGCTTGAAGATAAATTGAGGTGGGAAAACCTGAAAGGATAGGACAATGAAAGACAAGATCACAAAGCGAAACAGGCCGAGCGTGGAGCACTCGTTGCGGCACTCAATCCTACCGGACGGCGCGACGACGGCGCCCCTATGTCCGGCGTGCGGCTCCGTGATACCAAAGCAAAACCTCGTCGATCCGGCGCTCGCCGAAAAGGCTCGAGAGCACATGCAACGCACGGGCGCGCCCCGTGTCGAAGTGCCGTGCGCGTCACAAGGCGAATGCACGTGCGATAAGTGCGGCTCGGCCGTCGACTTCGTCACGGGCTCGATCTCCGTGTTTCGAACCGAGCTCGCCGCGCGCGTGAAGATTTACACGACCGCGTGACGCCGAGGGATTGGGGCAAGGCATGACAGACGCCGAAAAGATCATACAACTGCTCGAAAGCATTGACAGAAAGCTCGGCGCTTTGGTCGACGCAGCGGAAAAGGTCGAGATTTGTGCGCCCGCTCCGATGCTGTCCAAAGACGAGCTGGCGCGTGCTGTTGCTCGTGCAAAGCGCGAAGCTTCGGACATCTGGGGCCTCTAGCTGATGGCGACCACGGACGAGCGCAAGAAGAGCGGCAACGCGATCCTGCTCTACGTCGAGCGGGCGCTCGTCGCCAAAGGAACCGGACATGCCTGAAACAACACGAGATTACCTCTGTGCTTGTGGAGAAAAGCTCGCCGTGTGTTGCCCCGAATGCGACGGCACGTTGTCGACTCCGCACTTTCGCCGAGCCGTCGAGGCCGCGCACGAGCAGGGGCGCGCGCTCGGACAACGGGATCATGTGGCGAACGCCGATCGGCTTTCGGTGCAACTCGCCGAGGTCGAGCGCGAGCGCGACCGGCTCAACGAATCGCTCGAGCAGCGCGGCTCGTTTCTTCGCGGCTTGTGGGCGACCTTCAAGTCGAATTTGCTTGTTCCGGGCGGCTTCAAGCACGTCGAAACCGCGATCCGTGAAGAGGTCGACCGCTTGCGCGCCGACGTCGACCACGGTCAAACCGTGTGCAAAGAGTTGAGCGATCGGTGCGCGGCGCTTCGTGAAGAGCGCGACCTTGCCCGGCGTGAGCGGCGAGAAGCCGAGGCCAAGGTAACGGAGCTTGAAGACGAGCGCGACGCGTTGAAAAACGACCGAACGACGTTGCTCGAAGAGGTCGAGCGCTGTCGGGCCTTCGGCGAGCGAATGTGTGTCGATTGCGATACTGCGAGAAAAGAGCGCGACGAGGCGTTGTCAATGCTCGCCTACCTCGTTCACTTTGAAGTAGGCGGCTCGGCCGAGATCGAACGGCGCCGGCTTGACTTGCTCAACGTGGAGTTGCAGCGCGAAGACCGTGAGAAATACATCATTCTCGAAACCGATCCGCTCGGGCCGACGCCGTGCCCGAAATGGGAACGCGACGCAATCAAGCGAGCGATCGAGACCGTCGAAGAGGCCGAACAAACCATTCGCGAATCCCCACACTTGCCCGCCGCCGGGCTCGCTCCGCGGCCGTCCGTGCGAATGCTCGAGCACACATGCTCGAGGTGCGGCGAGGCGTTTACAGGCATTGTGTGCGGCGAAAAGTCGGCGAAGGGGATCCCGTATGTGTGTTGCCCCGCGTGTCACACGTGCGACAAGGTGAAAGGGTAGACATGTGGATTTTACCCACCTCTCTTTGTGTAGCGGGATCGGAGGTTTCGACCTCGCGCTCGCTGGAATTGCTCGCACAATCTGTTACGTGGAGATCGAAGCGTTTTGCGTTGAGCACTTGGCGTCGAAGATTGAAACGGGTGAGCTGGATCCGGCGCCTATCTGTACGGATCTGCGAACCTTCGACGGCCGGCCGTGGCGTGGATTCGTGGATCTCGTATCTGCGGGATTCCCGTGTCAACCGCATTCGAAAGCCGGCAAGCGCCGCGGCGTCGCCGACGAGCGCTGGATCTGGTCTGATATTGCCCGGATCAAGTCAAAACGAAGGCGAAGTCGAGCACAAGAGGCCGAGCCGCGGCACGCCGAGCTTGTCGACGTTCGCTCGTATGTGGCCGACTCCGATCGCGCGAGATTGGAAGGATTCGGCGGATCTTACCGACGACGTGCCGACAAAAAGCATACTTGGCCGAGCGGCCCCGCGACACACGGGCGAGCCCGGATCGGTCCTAAGCCCGCTCTTTGTAGAGGCTCTAATGGGCTTCGAAACCGGGTGGACCGACTTCGAGCGCTTGGAAACGCCGTTGTTCCACAACAAGCCCGCCAAGCCTTCGAGTTGCTCGCACAACGCGCCCTGGGAACGGTGCGTATGTGGTGACATGTGGTGTCACGAGCACGGCAAGCACACGCACGAGTGCTCGTGTCCGCCGATTGAAGAATGGACGACGGACCCTTACAAGGCGAGCAAATGAGCAACAAACGCACGATCGACGGCGTCGAATACCTGTTGAGACAACGCCGGACGTTCACGGCGCCGGACGGCACGACGCGCCCGCGTTATGCCGTGCTCGCTCGCGTTCGGCCGGCGCCTTGGAAGCACGTCGGCGTGCTCGCGCCACGCCGTGACCACAAGGGCTCGAAGATCTTCGTTTTCATGGCCGTCGGTCACAACGACGTGACGTCCTACGTTGGACGCTGGGAAGCAATCGAAGAGGCCGCAACAACAACGCTCGCCGGCTTGCGCGAGTCGTTCGCGGGCGAGCACGCTAGGTTTCGTGAGTATTTCGCGAAAGGGTAGTGAAATGGCGATACCAGACCAGATATTAAACGAGTACTTGTGCCGAACAAGCACGCCCGATCGCACTCGAGAGCGCGCCGGACAATGGGCGCGCCGTGGCGATATCGAGGCCGTGCTCGCTCACGTGTGCACGTCGCCGTTCGAAGTGCATACGCGTAACATGTGGATGAAAAAGACGTTCGTTGATTGGGATGGTATGTGGGGCGACATGCACGGCGACGACGAGCGAGAATGGAGCTTCGTCGACGAGCAGGGGCTCGGCGTGCGTGTTGTGCTCGACGACGGCCAAGCGTTACAGATTGACGGCGTGGATCCACACAAAGAACATTTCGCCGCGAAGCGGTTGCTCGGCGACCTGCTCGGTCGGCGCGTGTGTCCGTCGTGTTTCGAGTTCGACGACGAGCACGCGCCGCGTTGCGTCTTCGGTCGAATTTGCAGGTTGAAATGAAATACTACGTGCCGCTACAGATCGCCCGCTGGCATTGCCTGAGCGTGTCGACGAACGGTTTGACTGTCACGCGCGAGGGCGATCTGAGGCCACACGAGGTGCGGATTGAGGCCGGTCCAAGCGAAGGCTTTCTCGTCGCATACGCGACCTTGGCCGACTTGCGGCGAGAGTTTCCTACACAAGACTACATCACGATCGAAACAGTCGAATAGCCTAGCCGGGCTTGGCTTCGTAAAGCTCGGAAGTCGTCGCGGTCGCTATCCTTTTCGCGGCGCAACCTTCCCTACCTCCGAGCCCGGCGCCGTCGCCGGGCTCGCCTACAAAGGGGCACGACATGACGCAACGCAAACAAGTCTAGAAGCGGCTCGCGCCGATTTGTCCGGCCTGTCAATCCGCGCAAACCAATGTAGTGCGCCGAATGCGCGACGCGATGACGGTCGTTCGCGGCTTTTCCATATTTGCAGAGTGTGAGCATTGCAAAGCACGGCTTGCAATCTCCGTCGAGGTCGAGTTGAGGTACGAAACGCGAGTCATGACGCCGCCGAAGTCCGAAAAGGTACCCCCCCCTTGAATTATCGGGCGCGGATCGAAAGGGCGTATT
>Ga0272440_1000484_pt1 | contig 33651 bp, 28 predicted proteins | sample SSMMMBAug17_FD_192440 | JGI IMG/M metagenome (GOLD analysis project Ga0272440, IMG submission 192440) | Marine sediment archaeal communities from Little Sippewissett salt marsh, Falmouth, MA, United States - SSM-MMB-Aug17 | ecosystem: Environmental > Aquatic > Marine > Wetlands > Sediment ... | reverse complement strand
AATAGCCTGGAGTTTCAACTCCAGGCGGGCGAACAATTTCAGGAGGTCGAGCTTAGCCTGACGGCTATGGGCTTTAGCCCTACGCTGTTCTTGCAATTGCCGAGATCGTGCATTCCTTGTATGAAATGCACTTCCCCTAAACTGTACATACGCCCGAGTTAATTCTGTTCATTTTGAACCTGGATTACGCTGAAGAAGATGAATAAGATGAAATAAAACACTTTTAAATCATCTTATTCATCTTCTTCAGCGTAATCCAGGTTCAAAAAAAGGGAATGCGATCTATTAATGGGGAACTTATTTTTCAAGATTTCCTTAGGTGAAAATATGGGGACGTCTAGGGAAAATATGGAAAAATATGGGGACGTCTATGCTTTTATGCTTTACTTGTTTCTATAAGAAAAGAAGCATAAAAACATAGACGTCCCCAATCTTTCCCCCAATCTTTCCCATATCTTTGGTCCGGCCCATTCAATTCAGAGAAATTGAAAATCAAGATGAACAGGACCAGAACTTTCTGGTTGCTCTCCAGTTCCTATGAGCTGGAAATTATTCGTTGACATCAGGGGGATGTCATCAATATTTGAAGATCCCTTATTAATCCATTTTTGAACAGCTTGATAATTTTGTATAACAACAGGGTGAACAGCTTTCATATGGACTGCTTTTTCAATATTTTTTAACATATCAGCATAATTGTTTTCTAAAGCTGCAATACAGGCAAAATTATTATATATCAGACAGCCCAAGGGGTAATTCAATTCTCTGGCCCGCACAAGATGGTGTCTAGCTAATTCTGTTTTTTTTTCTCGAATATAAGCTGATACAAGATCCATATGTGCTGCTCCAAGATCAGGAAAAAGTTTTGTAAATTTGAGACATTCTTTGCTCGAATAGTTATAATAATTCTGATTCTGATTCTGATTTTGACAGTTGATGAACCACTCATAAACCTGTTTCATATCATCACTGAAATCCATATGAAATATGGTTAAATATGTTTTCTGAAATCGTTCAGAAAAAAAAATGCCATTTGTAATATTGTACTTTGTTTGTAATATTTTAAAATCTTCAGTCCCGGGAAAAAAAGTAAATGGTGAAAACGTGTACATATTTGGTCTAGCCTTTTCAATAAATATAAGACTTTGTTGAATAGTATCTCTCGTTTCTGAACGATTCCCTGCAATCATAAAGTATCGAATTTGAAGACCATATTTTTGCGCCATACGCGTTGTATTAAGTACTTGTTCTGTTTTGATATTCTTTTTTATATGTTGAAGTATTTTTGGAGAGGCTGATTCCACCCCCAGGCTGATTTGTTGACATCCAGAAAGGCGCATTGCATAGAGTAATTCATCATTGAGTCTGTCAACCCGCGTGTCACAGCTCCAGAGAAAGTTTAATTTTCTTTCAAGAATTCCTTTGCAAATTTCCAGAACTCTTTTACGATCTGTCGTAAATGTATCATCTTTGATACTGATTGTTTTCCGCTTATGCACACGAACACATTTTTCAATGAGGTCAAGCGTATATTCAGCGGAATGATATTTGACTTTTCTTCCCCATATTGCTTTGCTCTGGCAATATGTGCATTGGCCCGGGCATCCTCTTGAGGTTAGAATAATGCCAGTTGAAAAATAGTCCGCAGGTGATGCCAGGCAATCAAGATTTTTTATTCGCGCGCGGGGCGCTGCAATTTTTATTTCATTTTCGCAACGCCATGCTGTGCCATGAATATTGTGTACAGGTTTTCCCAATTCAAGATTTTGAATGATTTCCATAAAAGTCTGTTCGCCTTCACCAATAACAATCGTATCAATTGCGGGATAATGTCTGAGCATTTCTATTGCCAATGAACTGGCATGAGGGCCTCCCACAACAATATGCGCCTTCGGATAAAGTTTTCGAATACATGCGGATATTCGCCCGACACTAGAATGATTGATTGTCAGGCACGTAAAACCAAAAATGTCTGCTTTTATGTAGTAGAGTATTTTGCTAATTTTTTCCCAGGGATAGCATGACAGATTATATATAATGACTTCATGACCATCCTTTTTTGCCTGAGCAGCAAGCATGAGCAATCCATATGGAATTGTCGCAAAATCTCCATCAACTTTCTTATCTTTATCCTTTTCCGAAACGAATAATTTTTCTGGTTCATTTCTTTTATATGAAAGAACATCCCAATCGGGAAGATGTAGAAGACATATTTTCATCAGTAAATAAACTCCAATTATATGTTTGCTAAGGAATCGTCTGAAAATAACATGCTCAATTTATCTTGATCGTACAAGAAGGATGCCCATTTGGGGTTATTTTAAATTGCTGTTGACACTCTAAACCAATAATCACAAATTGTGGAAAATCCAAGCTTCTTATACATATTAATTGCTGCATGATTTTCCTTCGCAACATGCAGTTGTGCGAGTCTGGCACCATTTTGTAACGCACGCTCACAAATCGACTGAATCAAAATACTTGCATACCCCTGTCTTTTATACGCTTGTTTTGTACGAATATCAAATATACCAAAATATTGCCCCACCTGAATGCCCAATCCACAGGAGACAGGGGCTTGATTTACGAACAATACCATTGGATACGTTTTTACATGAATGGCGCGATAAAATGATTCATAAATAGAGGCTTCTATTTGTGAATAACCTGCAATTTCATGGCGATTTTTGAGCCAATCTTTTGATGCCATGATATGACAATTATGTCGTTGTTTTTTTTCTGGCAGATTATCCAGGTTCATAACCATCCAGCGGGTTTGTTTTTTTTTTTGATATCCTGAAGTCTGAAGTAACATATCAAGTCTACTATCATTTGGCATAATTTGAAAAAGAAATTTAAACCCTTTTTGTTGATATATTGATGCACATTTCTGTATTTTAGTTGTGGTTTTCATATATCCTTTTTTTAAAGGATATATGCAGTTACAACGATAGGTATATGGATAGAAAAAGCGTAAAATCCATCCATCAAAAACATAATGTTTGTTCGCTGGCCACATATGGATTGCTGAAGTTCGCAAATTGACAGATGTCATATTTATATCTATTGGATTATATTGATAAATTCGGTGCATTTTTTGCATACTAATAAAAACACAATTTTATTTATTTTATGAATCCTTGTTAACATTCACGTTCAAATAATTATAATGTTTCATGTGAAAAAGCAAGTAACTATTACTAAAAGCGGTATCATCCGCTCACTCAAAAATAAGGAGAAAAAGAATGGCTGAACAAGATGAAAACAATGAACTTCCTTTATACAAAGGTGATATTTTATTTTCTGAAAAAGATGAAACGGATTTTGCATATTTAATAAAACGTGGCAAGATCAATTTATTTCGAGTGATCGATGGGACTGAAGTTATCGAAAAAACACTTCAATCAGGTGATATATTAGGTGCTGTTGAAATCATACAACAATGCCCGCGATTATTTTCAGCCCGGGCAGAGGAATTTTCAACACTGGTAAAAATTAATCCCAATGTGCTAAAAGTGATTTATAAAGATAGCCTGCCCATTGTAAAAACGATGCTAATTCAAATGGCTTCAAGAATTCAAGAACTTGAAAATAGCATTATTCCATTAAAAAAGAAAGGAAAACTGGCTGATCATTTTATTTCAACAAATTCAAATTCAGATTCAAAGCAGATGAATTATAATGTTATGAAAAAAGAATTTCGTAAGGGAGAATTCATTTACCAGAAAGGTGAAGACAGTAACTGCGCGTATCGAATTAAAAATGGATATGTTGAAATTATTCGTGAGGGGGATCAGGATGAAAAAAAAGTGGAAAATCTCAAAGCAGGTGATCTATTTGGTGAACTTGGGGTAATCAGCGGTGCCGTGCGTGATCATACCGCTAAAGCAAGTGGGGATTTCTGTGAGTTGGAAAGAATTGATCGCATAACTCTCAATAATATGATTCGAGATACGCATCCAGTGATCAAAGGTATAATGGATAAAATTGTTCAACGTATTCAAGATGTTGAACGAAACGTTTCTGAATTTCGTATGTTTGACAATATCTTTTTGATATTTACCACCTTCTTGTTTCGACAGGCTACTGAGAATGATGAGTCTCTTCAAAAATCTGAGCCGAAATATAATATCAAGGGGATGTCATCGCAAAGGCACAAAAAAATTGACAAAACGATTACTCTTGGAGATATTACAAAACGTGTCAAAGATATTTTACTTCAATTGAGAGCCATGCATTTAATTGATATTGATGAGCCTGAGGATCCAAAATATCGCAATGCAACAAAAATAACTGTCAAAGATATCCGGCTTTTCCTAAAAAAAGCGCAACAGGCTTATGATAAATATTTAAAAGAAAACAAATAATTAAGGAATAACGCATTATGCAAATAACCTGTCAGGAATGTCAGGGAAAATTTCGTATTGCAGACGAAAAAATCCCTGAAAATAAATCGGTGAATATTGCCTGTCCAAAATGCCAAAAAAAAATTTGTATACAGGCCAGGGGGGCTGACCAAAAAGATCATTCAAATAAAAAATCGGGTGCATTGCCCTTTGATGTTTTAGGCGACGAACAAACAGCTCTCTTATGTTGTAATCATAAAGGTACTGGAAAATCTGTTCAGAAATATCTGACTGATATGGGATATAAAATTGTTATTGCGAATAATAGCGATGATGCAATCAAAATGTCCCGCTTCCATCCATTTGATGTTGCGGTGATTGATGATGATTTTGATTCAGATAATGAAACATCCACGCATATATTGAATCATTTAAAATCCTTGCCAATGGCATCGAAGCGAAATATATTTGTCACGTATATTTCAGATACATATCGTACAAATGATCACATGGGGGCTTTCTGTCAGAGCGTAAACCTGATTATTAACAAAAAACAAGTGCAACAATTTCAAACTGTTTTTAATCAGGCCTTTAAAGAAAACGATTCTTTTTATTCGGTTTATCAGGAAACAATTAGAAAGTATGCGTAAAGACGTTAGAAATGCAAAAAAAATATTCCTCAATATGAATAATTGGTGTGCAAATATTTAGATTCAGGTGTCATAAAAGAGCTTATACATCCAGTATTTCTTTAAACGATTTTTGTTTTGTTCGCTGTTTCCGCGCATGCTTCTCAAATGTGCCAATAATCCATTCCAATGTTTTTTTTACATCCCGCCAATCAATGATGGGATCAAGATTTTGCACAGGAAGTTGTGCGCGTGCCATGCTTTTATGTCCGCCGGCAGAGCCAAATTTACCAAAGGCTTTTTTTATCGCTTTACCCGCATCCCTTTGCATGCCATCATTTCGAACGACAAGCGTTAACTCATTATTGCATGTAGCGGAAATAATACTCCAGGTCACAGAATGAATACGTGTAAAAAAATCTGCAATGGACACACAAATATCTGGCGTAGATACAGGCCCTAAATATACATATATTTTTCCCTCTCGGATCATCATCGTATTTAAAGCTATTTGATAGTATTTTAGAAAATCCATTCGCATTTCTGCAAATTCAAGTTTCTGAATAATATGTATGTTCGTTAATGGAAATAAATATTGAAATGCACGAACATCCTCTGTCAAGGCCGCACGATTAAAATTGCCTGTATCGGTCTTGATTGCATAGAACAAGGCTGTTGCCAGATTTGTAGCGGGTTTTATTTTCGCTGCTTTTAAATAATTGGTCATAAGGGTCGCATTTGACCCATATTGCGGGTTAATATCGACAAAGGCGGCTTCAGGCTTTGTATCTGGATGATGATCAATGATCACATCAAAGGAAAATTGAGAAAAAACTGGATGATGATTGGGTTGGGAATCTAGGAGTATAAAACGATTGTAATCATCTGGATCAATTTTTTCATAAGGAACTAAATTTGCAGAAAGCAAACGTATCATCGCCAAATTGTCAGGTCGGACAATCTTGTTGACATGAGCAATGGCTACACTATTTACATGGCGCCATAGAATACGTCTCATGGCCATGCCACTTGCTATGGCATCAGGATCGGCGTTAATTAAAATTAATACCTGGTCATCTGTTTGAAATAAATTGTATATACGTTTTAATTTTTCCTGATTGGACTTTAGCATAAGCGCTCTTCCCATTCCGAAATCAACGCAACATATTGATTATGTTAAAGATCTCGATCTTCCTGATATGGCTTTTTTCAACAATTGAGAAATTGTCATAACTGGCAATTGGTTTTGTCCGAGACGTTCATATTGCATTTGGCAATAGGTACAGGCCGTACAAATGATATCGGCGCCTGCTTCAATGGCATCGGATATCTTGGATTGCAATAAATCGTTCGATAATATCGGATTTTTTTCAAAAACAGGATGCCCACAACATTCAGTCCTTTTGGGCCAAAACACTGTTTGCGCACCTGAAACCGCAATCACTTTTTCAAAAATGGTCGGATCAAATGGATGGTCAAAATTCATAATATTTGCCGGACGAAGGGCATGACAGCCATAGCTTGCTGCCACAAGTGTTGTCGATTGATATGGATGTAAAATATGTGATTGAACGCTGTCCAATCCAACATCATGATAGAGAACAGTTAATAAGTGCTTGATTTCTATGCTGCCAGAATAGGTCAGGCCTTCATCCTTAAGGCGGTCATTGATACGCTTAAATAATTCAGAATCATTTTTCAGCATATGTTGACTGTGTTTCAGATTGCCAAAGCAGCATTTACATGGCGTCAAGATATCAAGGTGCGCATGTTCGGCCAGGGCCATATTTCTGGCAGCAGAAAAAACAGATGCTTCCAAATTTTGATGGCGTATGGGATATCCACAACAGTTAAATTGAAGTTCTACCCATTCGATTCCGAGGTGTTTCATGAGTGTTTGCGTTGATGCCCCATAATCTGATAGTTGGCCGGAAATTTTACATCCGGGAAAGTAGCTGTATTTCAATTGCATGCTTATTTTTCTCCTGTTTGTTTGAAATTGATTTGCGCATGGGCCAGATTACGCAGTTCATAAAAAACATCTGCTACAGGTATATGTTGCGGACAATTTTCCTGACACATATAACACGTGGCACATGTCCAAACCATTTGTGTGCCCAAGGCTTTATCTTTTAGTCCGATGCGCAATAAATTCATGACTTGTTGAGGGGTGACATCAATGGGATCACCATTGTTTGATGCCGCTGCAACAATTGGACACACCTGGGTACACACTGAACATTGAACACAAGCTTCATATGTTTGGGGATCATCAGATATAAAGGATTGATATGGTGGTGTCGTTGGCTTTTGAGATTTCCAAATCTCTGCCCATTCATACGCTGAATGCGATTGAATAAGATCTTCAGGGCGATACATCCCTTTGTTCTGAAGTTCTTTTTTTGTATTTTGCCAGATATCTAATAAGGGAATGCCTGATGGACAATTGTTCGTACATTGATTGCATTCTGTACAGATCGCATTGCCTGAAGACAAATTTTCAAGAGCAATGGGATGTCGTCCTGCAGCCATTGACAATACCGCTCCAATTTTTTCAGATGGTAAAATACAATCGTTACCAATCACCTGATAAATGGGGGCGACAGAACAATGTTCAGAACAAACCCCACAATGCGTGCAGGCATCTAAAGAAACAATTTTTCCATTGGCGACTGCTGCCGAATGTTTTGATTCTTGACTGGAAGCTGTCAGGCAATAGTTTAATGGCGTGGTTATCATATGAAACATTTTGCTAAAAGGAAGCCATGCCAATCCAATAAAACACAACATATAATGCACGATTAAAATGATGGCATCCATATGCAATGCATTTAATACTGTCGCAAAAGGGGCAAATAACTGGACGAGATTAAACGAAACAAAAGCGTATTGCGGACGAGAATGACATGATACACATGAATCCTCATGAAGACTATGGCCGGTTTCAAGTAAAATTGGACTGGAAATATCAACAGGCTGTGCAAACGATACAGAATAATACTTTGCCCAATATGCACGTAATGCCAATATTTCGGATTCATCATCAGTGATCACATAATCTGAAACCATATTGTCGAATTGTCTTTCTGAAATGATTTGAATCGCTTCAACCAGAAAACCCGATATAATAATGGCTGCAATCAACCCCAAAACTGAATAATCCATCCAATTGGATATATGCTTTACAATGCGTTTTTTCCGTCGCCGATAGAACGCTAAAAGTATACCGGATAATACAAAAAAACCACATAGATTACGCAAAAACATATATGGGTTGATTGTTGAAGCATAATTTGGAAAAATCCAAACAGAAATATGATCATCAAGCGCATGAAACAAAAGCAACAAAATAAATCCCCAAAAAATTGACATATGGGTCAGCCATCTAAGCGGGCTTGATTTGAGTATTCGTGCTTGAAGTAGACCATCCCAAAAAAAGGCTTTTATCATGAGTAGTACCTGCGCACTGACAATATGATTCCATAAACTTTCCCATAAAGCAAAAGTTCGTTTAACCTTTGATTGTTCGGCACTTTCTGTATCGAGGTCAAAACGAATCCATTGCGCCAATCTGAATATCAATCCAGCAATAAATATTGCGAATGATATATAAAAGCTGTATTTCAACATGGTTGGCTTTTTCCTTATTGTTGGTTAGTTATCATTTCATTCAGTATATATTAAGGTCTTCAAATGTCAAGAATCAAAGTTGAAAATTTTATTAAAATGGAATATGGTATAAAGATAAATTGAAAATACATTTCTTTAACAGAATTAATATGGGATAGAAAAAATATGGCAATAAACCAAAATGAACAAATCGGCCCATTTCACCTCGACTTACCAAAAAGCCAATATAAAGTCAAAACAGGTGAAGAAGCCATTTCACAGATTAAACGTGGCAGTCGTGTGTTTTTGGGTACCGGCTCAGGTGAACCCCAGCATTTGATAAAAACCTTGGTCAATAATAAAAATATGTATGATATCATGATTTATCAGATGTTATCATCCACATTGGCTCAATTTGTAGATGACCCCGATATTATGCGTCGCTTTTTTATTAAATTATTTTTTGTAAGCGCACGTATGAGACAGGCTGCATTTGATGGTAAAATTGATTATGTCCCGGCCTATCTTTCAGAAATTCCAAAATTGTTTAGAAATTACCACATTGGCCTTGACGTTGCACTGGTTCAGGTTAGCCCACCATGTCGTTATGGATTTTGTAGCCTGGGGATTTCGGTTGATGTTACATATCCTGCAATTAAATATGCCAGCATGATTATTGCGCAGGTAAACCCGAGAATGCCTCGAACAATGGGCGATAGCTTTATTCATATTGATCAGATTGATTATCTTGTCCCATATGAAGAACCCCTGGTGAGCGTTATTCCAATTATGCATGACAAGGAGGTAACCAGACGTATCGGTTTTTATGTTTCCGAGTTGATTGAAGATGGTGCAACACTTCAGATTGGCTTTGGAAGCCTTCCCAGTGCGATTCTATCCAGTCTTTTTCATAAAAAAGACCTCGGACTTCACACACAAATGATAACAGATGAAATGGTTCCTCTCTTTAAAAAAGGGGTGATTAATAATGCCAAAAAAACCATGCTTCCTGGAAAAGTGGTGACAAGCCTTTGTGCAGGAACTCAAAAATTATATGATTTTGTTGATAATAACCCGCTTTTTTATTTCAGATCATCAGAGTTTGTAAATGATCCCAATGTGATTGCCAGAAATGATAATTTTGTTTCGATCAGCTCCGCCCTTGAAGTTGATTTAACCGGTCAAATTTGTACAGATTCGGTTGGATTTAAATTTTATAGTGGTATTGGGGATCAGGCAGATTTTATTCGCGGAGCGGCCATGTCCAAAGGAGGGTTTTCAATTATTGCGTTGCCCTCAACTGCAAAAAATGGGACCTTATCCAGAATTGTCAGTAATTTGGGTGATGGCGCTGGTGTTGGTACATTAAGGGGTGATGTTAATTTTGTCGTGACAGAATATGGGATCGCAGAGCTTTATGGAAAAGGGATTTATCAACGTGTTATGGAGTTGGCACAAATTGCACATCCAAAATTCAGAGAAGAATTGATTGATGAAGCCAAAAAGCATCGCTATATTTTCAAGGATCAATTCCCGCCCCATAAAGCAGATTTATTATTTCTTGAGGGGTACAAATCTCACAAGCAGCTTAAAAATGGTAAAAATATTGCTGTCCGGCCATTATTGCCATCAGATGAGTTTGCATATCGCAACTTCTTTTACTCTTTAAAAGAGGAAACAGTATATTATCGTTTTTTTCAGCGGATCAAAACATTCACCCATGAAATGGCTCAGAAACATTGGTCATCAGTGGATTATAGCTCACATATTTCCATGATCGGTCTGGTGAGAAATAAAGGTCGAAAGGAGATTATCAGTATTGGCACCTATGCTGAAGCTGAGAATCAACGTGCTGAAGTTGCATTTGTTGTTCGAGAGGATTTTCAAGGACAGGGTGTGGCTTCATATTTACTTGAAGTGCTAGAGTCGATTGCAAAAACGAACCAATATAAGGGATTTTCTGCGATTGTTTTACGAGAAAATGCCGCCATGATCAATGTATTCAAGAAACGTTATCCAAACATGAAAATCCAGGCTGATGAAGGTGGCGATTTGGCGCTTACAATGGATTTTTTGTAAGTTGCAGTCAATTTCCCCTTTTATCTTTAACATATAATCGTTTGGCACGTAGAGACGTAGCATGCGACGTCTCTACAGAACAAAAACCCCGATGAACATATTTTTTCAAATGGGGGAACTTATTTTCAGAGCATTCCTAAGGAGTTTTCGAGACCAAAGAATTGAAATATTTTTGCGCTATCCAAAGCAATAATCCGGCAACAAAGGACAGAAGTGCGCTACACAAGAACGAGTAATATGTGCCAATGCATTCAAATAAATATCCATTAATAAAAGATCCGGTCATCATTCCAAGCCCATAACTGAACGCATTGTTTAATGCCTGACCAATCGTTTTGGTTTCGTCCGGCATACAGCGGTCCATATATAATATTCCGGCAATGTGAAATGCACCATATGTCACTGCATGAAACACCTGTATCATAATTACAAATGAAACTGTTGTTGTATAAAACATCAAAAACCAGCGGATTCCAGCGATAACAAAAGAAAAAACCAATACAGATTCAACTGAAAACCGCTTAAATATTTTTCTTGCATTGAGCATCACAACAATTTCAGCAATGGAACCCAATGCCCAGTACATGGCAATTTCGTTTGATGTTGCGCCCATTTGTTCTAGATGAATTGAAGAAAACGCATAATATGTGCCATGTGCCAGCAACATTGTAAACGCACTGAATAAATAAATGATGACATGTGTCTGTTTGAAAACAGCAAAAGATATATTTTTGTCATGGGATATTTCTTTTGAAGTTTTTGGAATTGTCAGGGATACAACAGCCTGGATAAAGGAACCTGCCACAAGCATTTTTATTATAATATGATGAGAAAAATGATTCAGCAAAGCTCCTGCAATGAGAACCATCACAATAAATAAAATTGATCCCCACAACCGAATGGATCCATAGGCATTTTTATCGTTGCCTAACAAATCCATGGTGAAAGCTTCCATAAATGAAATCAAAGGGGCATAAAAAATTGATGCGATGACAATTACAAAGAGAATGCCCAAAAAAGTATTGGCTTGCAACAAAAATAGGCAGGCACATGCATTGGCAAACTGACAAAGTATATATAAAAATCGTCGATTTTGAAATTTGTCGGCCAGAAGCCCCCAAAAAACGCCAAACAAGATCATTAATAACGAACGTGATGCGCCAATAATTCCAATTTCAAATCCAGAAAGATGAATATGATAGCAATATAAATTGAAATAGGGGAGCATAATTCCCATAACACCAAAGCACATGATGTACTGGGCGCTTAATACGATTTTTATTTGCATACCAAATTTAATCCTGGCAACCTTTGTCTATTTTGTCCATTTTTTTCATGCATAATATCTATTTGTAATCACAATATTTATTATGATTACAGCGTTTAAATACAGGACATTGGTTGCACCTGTTTATGCAATAATTCATCTATTAATATACAGTAATTGTTTATCATTTCGTTGTTGGCATAACTGTTGCTAAAGGATGTATCTGAATTGTTCTGGATTTTTAGTGCGGAAGCATCAAAACCACTCGCTTAGGAATGCTCTGAAAAAAAGTTTCCCATTTTAAAAATGTTCATCGGGGTTTTTGTTCTGTAGAGACGTCGCATGCTACGTCTCTACGTGCCCAACAATTATACGTTCAAGATATATGGGGAACTTATTTTCAGAGCATTCCTTAATCATTGATCCAGTGCAATCTATTTCCATAAGGGGGTCACAGGAATGACAAAAAAAAGCATCCATACAAAAATACAAACCGATCAATCCATCACGTTTTTTTCATCCATACCGGATTTGCCCACAATCAAGCAAATGGTGGATTGTCTGATTGATGAAGCCCTTTTAAGAACAAATAATATATCTGAAGCCTCACGCATACTCGGCATCTCATGTCAGACGCTTAGCAAACGAATCAAACAAGCCTGATTTGTTCTTAATTTTGTGGTCCCGATAGTTCACTATTTTTTTGATAAGCCCTTGAATTCTATCTTCCTGAGGTAAAATGGCTGCAAATTGTTCAATAATATTTTCTTTTTTTACATATTCAAATGAAAAATGAAAGTTAAGATCAAAAATCCATCCCAATTGAATCAACTTGAAATCATTTAAAGTTTTTAATTCGGATGTCAACGCAATACGCCCATTTAATAATGAATTCAATATGTTTTCAGAACATTTTGGATGATCTGAAACGCCCAGCTCAATGACTCGATTTTGACGCGTATCTCTGGTGTAATAATAATCAATAAATATGCGCCAAATGTCCAGCTTATCGGCATCACGAATAAGACGAATAAAAAAAGTTGTTTCGTCATCTTTATCTAATGGGATGTTTGCGACACTGTGATAGCGAATGGCATTAAAGATAATTCGTCTATCCCTGACAGATAAATCGTCAAGAACGTTGTTTCGCATCAGGTCCTTGATACTTTGAATGCCATGATTGATTGATTCATTATCCTTAAAGGTATGATACCGTGCATATTGTTCAAACCTGCCTAAATCATGAAACAATGCAATTATTTGTGCCAGTTCTTTTACATGCGCTGATACGTTCAAATCATCACAAATGGATAAGATAATTGCACAAACACGCTCAGTATGATTTTTTTTGATAATAAAGGGATCGTCCTTTATTTCGTCCTGATACAAGAATTGATCTGTATACAATTTAAACCATGCTTTATATGATGATATATCCATAATAATTATTGATTTGAAATTGCCAAAATAAAAGCTTGAATACCATACAACATACCAATCAACCCCAAAGCAATGGTTGACGCAATAAAGGTAATGCGCAAACGTTCGTTATGCATTACCAGGGAAATGGCACCAATAACCAGGCAAAGTTCTAAAAACAAAATGGCAACATCAAATTTTGATCCTGCTTGACCGAGCCGCCTAATAATTTTTTCCCATTCCAGCGCACCAATGATTTGCCCATATTGGCCATTCTTTTCTTGCACCCAGTTATCTTTACCAACAGCTTTGGACCCCAATAAGAGTTCTTTTTTTTCTTTATCATAGGATACAATCCGATTGTCTATCACATTCATGATATTATTTAGCGTTTCATGCTTATTTGTTTCTATGACATTTGCTTTGATAAGTGTATCAATCAAATTGCGTTGATTTTCTAACATATCTTGTTTAAGGCTTTTGGACTGATACCAGGCATAGACATTGGTTTTTTCGTTTGTTCCTATAATTTTGTCGCTGTCAAACTTACTGCCACCAAGATTCGTGATAGCAAGTAAAGCTGCAAATATTGCCAGAATAATACCGCTAAACGATTCAAATCGACGTTCTTTTTCAATTACTGTATCAATTATATTATCTGTTGACATCTAGAATAACCTCCTTACAGTTTATTCCACAGTTCTGGTTTAGATAACCCGAACAATATTTTGATGATGACTTAGAGTTAATGGCATATTTTGAACTATTTTTCAAGTTATTATGAAATCTTAGAAAAACTTATTTTCAACGCTTTTTTCAGTTGAAAAAAAAATCATAAAAAACTTGGAAAAAAATTTATGTTCCTTTTTAATAAATACGCGAAATCCCTTTTATTCATTATTTTAGGTACAATAAAAAAAAATTATAGCATCATGAAAAAAATTTAACAAAACCCTTGATTTGTTCTTAAAAGTTTGCTACAAAATGTAACTAAAATGTGACGTTGTCATTGGCTTGCATATCATATTTAGACGCAAAAAAGGATATATGAAATGGCTAAAAAATCTAAAAAAAGCAGAAAGTTACGAAAAAATAAACAAAGTAAGTTATTGAACATGAGCGATGCACAGCGCATTGAGTCAGCGCATCAAAAGCTAGAAAATAATAATGCGCGCGATGCGATCTCTATCTTAAAAATGGTCAAGAAAGAGACAAATGACGTTAAGGAATTGCTTTTCAATGCTTATATGATGAGAGAATCTCAACTTATCAACAAAGGAATGCACATTGAGGCGCAGGCTATAATTGAACAGGCGTTCGAATATTTGCCTGATTTTTCAATGATTACAGAAGACAGTTTATGTAAATATATAAAAAAAGCAACGATAAACGCTGCTGTTGATGCTTATTATTCTTATATTCAGAAACAAAAAAAATCAAAAAGGGGACAATTTTTATTGGTCGATCGGATTATGACGACCGGTCAATGGCAACTATTAGAAATTTTTGATGATAATGATATCATGCGTAAAGATCTGTCTCTGATAAAAAATGTTCGCGCATTAATGGTTGATGGAAAGTGGGAAGATGCATATCAGTTGATGAAACCCTTACCTCGCTTATCTCCATATGCGGAATATAAACTGTTTTGTAGAGGAATGGTGGCATTTTATTCAGATAATGAATCAGACATGCTCCAGACATTTAGTCGGATTTCTGAAGATTTTTCACTTTATCCGACAATTAAAGAATTGATGGTAATCGCCTCTCCGATGGAGAGTTTGAAGAAAAAAGGGTATGCCATCAGCAAAACTGAACATCTATGGGATGGGCCGGTTCATTTAGACCGTCAAATTGGCCAGATGATTTCTGCTGCAGACAAATATAAAATGAAGGAATTGCAAACACTGGTTCTTTCAGTTGCAAAGGCATTATATCCAGACAAACCCGATTGGGCTGCTTTTCATATATTGACGCTTTTATTGTTAAGACAGATCGTCCAACAGGAAAATATTAATATCATTACTGATGTCGCTGCAATCATTCTTAACAAGTCGCTGTATCGATTATTCCTTAACAAATATAAATATCAATATGGAAAACATCCATTCTTAAATGCCGCCAGATACCTTGATTGCCTGCCAACAGAATACAAGCGACCAGAATCTCAATCTCTGGCTAAAGCAATGATTCTGTTTCAAACTGCCAGACGCTGGTTCAAAAATAAAGATAGATTGTCATCTAAAGGTCTTAAATATTTATCAAAAGAGTTGGACTTGACATATTCAAATAATGAGGAATTGCTCATTTCACTGGTTTGTAAAGGCCTTTCTTTTGATCCAATAAATAGAAAAGGATACGAGCTTCTCGTGGAATTTCCACGAACTGGAAGGATGTCTAAGAATCTTGTTGAAGAATACTTATTGATCATGCACGATAAAATGGAAAATGATCCAGTGCCATGTCTTGAGCTTGCTGATCTTTTTTATGAAAAAAATGCATTTCGTAAAGCTGAGGCAGTGCTTAAAGAGGCCATGAAACGTGCTCCTCATGACAATCGTGTCATCGAACGTCATGTTATTGCGTTATTAATTTCAGCGGACAAAAATTTTTCTCGCAATAAAATGCACCTTGCAGCACCAGATATTCAAAAAGCACGACAGATAGATTGCAAGTCATTGCTGCCTTATGTGATGGAACGTATCATTTTGTATGATCTAATTAGTAAACCCGATCAGCTAAAAGAAGTTACAGAAAACTATATCCAAGCATTGAATGTTGCAGAAGCCATTCGCTGCATGTCCTTGTTATATTTGGAAAAAGATCGTCTGCCGCGATCAATGAAGGTGCAGTTCAAGGAAATGTTAGCAAGCATGAAAGAAAAAATATTGACACTGACAGGTTCTGAGATTCTATATATTTTGCGGCCTATACCCAAAAAAATTCAAGCCATTTTTAAGGTTCCGGCAATCATTTCACTGTATGAACATTTAATACCAAAAATTTTTAAATGTCTAGATGATACAGAAGTGATTGCATTATTCGATATATTGCTTTCTCCGATGACATCAAAGATTATCTTAAAAGAAATCAAAAGACGCTTTCATGCCGCAGCCCCTGATAGACAATTGTTACTCAATTTTTATCAGGTCGCCATATTGCATCTGGATGACAAAAAAGAAAATCCCAGCATGTTCATGACGATTGTTGATCAGGCAAAAGGTCCTGTGTTGGAAGAGATGCGAGAATTATCCAAACGTTTGGCGCAACATGCAAGTGGAAGCTTAAAACGTGCACTGGAATCTCTAGATTTTTCATTGTTGGGCACACCATTTCCGCGATTTATGAATAATAGTGATGCAGATGGGTTTGATTTTGATTATGACGATGGTGATGACGACGAACAGATTACAAAGAAGAATTTGCATGATTCAGAACTTGATGAAGAAGATGATGATGATGACGATTTTGATGACTTTTTTGGTTTTGATGACGACAATGATGATTTTGGATTGTTTGGTTTTAGCAATATGATTGAGGACATGTTGCTTGAATCCATGGAAGAAAGAATTGATCCTGTTCATGATGTAAAAGCACTAAAGAATCAGCTCGATAAAATTGAGCAAATGCCAAAGCCCCATTTAATAGAAAAGGCGGTTGATATATTTGAAGACATACTTGATGTGATGGACTTTTTTGAAATGCCAACAGAACTAATCCCCAAAGCCCATGCTGCTATGGAAAAATATCCGGGCATGAAAAATATTATGAAACGACTGGCCAAAATTGTCAATCAACATCATTATAAAGATATAACCTCCCTGACGCGACGTTTTTTGGCGCGATCATAGGATTAAAGGAAACCATTATGCTTTTTAATTATCTTGTTTTTGATTTGCCACTTGATGCCACTGAAGATGAAATCAGACAGGCATACTTGAAAAATGTGAAGAAATATCCACCGGAAAAAAATCCGCAAAGATTTCGAAAATTGACACAGGCTTATGAAGAAATTAAAAATAATCGAGTTCGGATCCACAATCAATTACATCCATTTGAAAATATTAGCAATAGTGAGGAAAAACTATTTGAATTGGCAAAAGTCAAGCCCTTGAAACGTCTTCGTATGGGCTTGCTTGATCTAATAAAAGCACAAAATAAAGCTTTTAGATAGAATGAATATTGAACATCGTGTGTGGCAAAAAAAAGAACAGATTTGAGCCGCACATTGAATAATTTGGAGAAGAAAATCAACATATGAAGAATAACCATTCTCCTGGAATATTCTCAAGTATTCGAGATCGCTTCACCAAACGGGTGACCCTACCATTACTAAAAAAAATGGTGGATTTTCTGACACGTAGAATAGATAAACGTGTTCAAGGATATGTGTCGGCTGGATGGAAAGCAAAGTCTTTGTCAGATTTTCAAAACTGGCTTATCGATTTACCGGATGATCTGACCCCAACGCAAAGTGCAACTTTGGATGCATGTGATTTGTATACATTATTATCCGAATTCTCTGCGCTCAGGCAAGAGATTAAACTGCAAAATCGAGAACAGAATAGAGCCATTAAAACATTGTCAGAGACGTTGGATGAATATGAAAAAACGTCAAATCTGTTCAAGGAAAGAACACAAGATATTGCTTTACTTGAAGAACGAATTCGGACATCCAGCATTAAAGCCAGTGAAAAGAAAACAGTCATTCCTTTTTTAGATATGCGTGATGCATTGATGCGCGGATATAAATCATGCAAACGTATCAACGAAAGTTCAAGCCTGTTAAGACCATCCCCCAAAGGAATTGAAAGTATCATTGAAGGTTATGAAATGGCAATTCGCCGATTTGATCGCGCCTTGGCATCAGTTGATATTAAGGCAATGGAATGTATCGGCAAACCTTTTGATGCACAAACAATGCGAGCTGTGGGGACGAAATCTGTCAATGGTTATGATGATGGTATTGTTGTTGAAGAAATGTTGACAGGTTTTATTCGAAAAAATGAGATCATCCGACTTGCAGAAGTGACTGTCAATAAAATTGAATCGACACAGGTTTAATTAGAATCAGGAATGCAACCATGATTGAAGATATCGCTTATATCGGTCAAGTAATATTTGATACTGATGCAAGTATTTTTCACAAAGCATTCGTTATTGGAACAATAGGTTCTGTACCAGGCGAGGTATAAAGCGAATCCTTTATCAGCTTTTGGAACAGTTTTCAATTGTTCAATATTAAACAAACAGCATCCTTATGCAAAAAGAATATATGAAAAGGATGTCATATTAACAAAATAATTCTCATCATTAAATGAGATATGAACTATGGGGAAAAAATAATGGAACCAATTGTTGGCATTGATTTGGGAACAACAAACTCGGAAATCGCTTATATAATTGATAACAATGCTGAAATCATCAAGGATAATGATGATGGCATTGTGCCATCATGCGTAGGGCTTAATACAGATGGCAATATTATTGTCGGAACTGAAGCAAAGAATCAGGCTGTCATTTACCCTGAAAAAACAGTGTTATCAATTAAAAGGCTGATGGGTAAAGAAGAAAAACTTGTAATGGGTGATCGGACATACCTGCCACAAGAAATATCAGCATTCATATTAAAATCGTTGAAAGAGCGGGCAGAAAAAACCCTTAACCAAAAAATATCTAAAGCAGTGATCACTGTACCTGCATATTTTACTGATGCCCAACGTCAGGCAACACGAGAGGCCGGTGAAATTGCAGGCTTGAATGTTGTCCGCATAATCAATGAACCCACTGCGGCTGCTTTGGCCTATGAATCCAATCGTGCGGAACGTCAAAATGTTCTGATTTACGATTTAGGCGGTGGTACCTTTGACGTGTCTATTGTAAAAATTGAAAAAGATGTTGTCGAGGTCATGTCCAGTACTGGAGATAATCATCTGGGCGGGGATGATTTCGATAATGCCATCATTGACCTCTTGATGGATCATATTCAGAATGAACTGAAAATCAAGGTCAAGGAAGAGGCAAAACTGATGGCACGCCTGAAACGAGCGGCTGAAAATGCGAAAATTGAACTGTCATCAAAACCTTATGTCACCATTGAAGAAGATCATATTGGCAAAAAAACATTTCGTGATGTTCATTTGAGCTATGAATTATCACGAAACATATTTGAAGAAATGATTGATGACGATATTTCTCGCACAATGGATGCTGTCAATACCGCATTACAGGATGCCAATATTTTGCCGGCTGATATCCATAAGATTATTTTGGTCGGGGGATCTACAAGAATACCTAAGATTTCGAAAATGCTTGAAGAAAAATTCAAACAATTACCACATGGTGAAATTGATCCTGATCTTTGCGTGGCACTCGGTGCTGCAATTCAGGCTGGTCGAGAAATGGGAATGGACCAATCGAGCATTTTATTGGACATTACGCCTTATACATTTGGTACATCAGCAATGGGTTCAATTAATGGGGAACCATCAGCCACAATGTTTGTCCCATTGATTCGAAAGAATACCAAATTGCCTGCCAGCCGCAGTGAAGTATTTTATACCATGTTTGATGGTCAAGAAGCTGTTGAAATTAAAGTGTATCAAGGTGAGCAACCCAATGCTGTCGATAATGTGCTGATCAATAAATATATGTTCCGACTTTCAAATAATACACCGGCAGGAAGTCCAATTGTTTTGCACTATGATTTGGACATTAATGGTATCTTGAAACTTGAAGCAACAGAAAAGAAAAGTGGACGAAAAATAAATGCTGTCATTGAAAATGCTTTTGCCACATTTTCAGAAGAGGAAATCTCAAAATCCAGAAAGAAAATTAATGATGTTTGGGGATCTAACGAGGATACCAATGAAGATGCGAGTGAAACGGGTGAATTATCATCAGATGTATTTGATTCCATGCCACAAGATATGAAAGATATTGTGCGTAAGGCCCAAAGTAAACTGAATGATGCGGCTGAAGAAGATCGCGAAGATATGGTTGATCTGATTGAGGATTTACAGGACGCGCTGAAAAATAATGATTTGAAAAAGGCAACTTCTTATAAGGAAGAACTTGAAGAGATTTTATTCTATATTGGTGAAGAATAATGAACCGATGTCCGGCATGTAATGCCCGCTATCGGGGTAAAGATAATTGTCATCGATGCGGATTGGAAATTGCGAAAATTTTGGAAATTAAGACACGTGCGCAATTCCATTTTAAGCAGGCTTTGAAATCTTTTTCTATGGAAGATTATGATCAAATGTACAGTCATGCACGACGCGCCAATGCTTTGTATCAAACACGTGAGTCCATTCAAACACTTGCCTGCGCCGCATTGCTGGCAAAACGATTTGAAGAGGCAATAAAAATGTGGCGACAGTATGCGAACTGTCAGCCATTTTGTTCCAGATAAATCTGGAATAACAATTAATTTTGGAGGTTTTTATGAGTAAAGATTTATATCCATCATTACCAATATACATTATTGATGATGATGCAGTTTCGCGTGAAGCACATCAAGGAATTCTGGAACATCGTGGCATGAACCATATTATGTTTTCAGACAACACAAATGATGTACTATCGAAGTTGGAAAATCAAAAAGTGAGTGTTATTTTACTTGATCTGATATTTCCAAACTGCGAAAAAAATGGTGAGGATCTCTTACCTGATATTCTTCAGCGATATCCGGATGTACCTGTGATTATTGTCACAGAAACCGATGCTGTCGAAACTGCTGTAAGATGCATGAAATCCAATGCATACGATTACCTTGTCAAACCGGTTGATGCCGAAAGATTGATAACCACTGTCGAAATGGCCCTTGAATTTGGTGATATACAAAATGAAAACATGACGTTGCAAAAACAACTTCTTAGTGGGCAATTACAACATCCAGAAGCTTTTTCGGGCATTGTATCATCAAATAATGAAATGCTCTCCATATTCCGCTATGTTGAAGCGATTTCAACATCCAACCAGCCGCTGTTAATTAGTGGTGAAACCGGTGTTGGAAAAGAACTGATTGCCACCGCTGTTCATAAATGCAGTAACCGCAAAGGTGACTTTATTTCTTTTAGCGCTGCAGGTCTTGATGATGAAACTTTCTGTGATCGTTTATTTGGTCATGTGAGAGGCGGCATTGAAGGCGCTACTGAAGATCAATTGGGGATTGCGCAAAAGGCAAATGAAGGCACGTTGTTCCTTGATGAAATAGGTGATTTGAGTTACGACACACAAAAGCGTTTATTACAATTTATTCAAGAGCGTGAATACTATCCATTGGGCTCGACAAAGCCCAAACGAACCAGTGCAAAAATTGTGGCTGCAACCAATAAAGATCTCAAGAATCTGGTTGATCAGGGAAAATACAGGGCCGACCTGTATTACCGACTCACAGCCCATCATATTAGTATTCCACCATTAAGAGAACGTATGGAAGACCTTCAATTGTTGTTGGATTACTTTATCGATATGGCGGCAAACGATATGAACAAACGATTCCGCGTTCCCAGTAAGAAAATTCTGGCATGTTTGTCAGAATATGAATTCCCTGGAAATGTCCGCGAGTTACGTGCAATGATATACGATGCTGTTGTCAGCCAAAAACGTGGAGACTGGTTGGATACCACATTTTTTGAAAAATATGTCAACAGTAACCAACCCAATGGCGTTCAAATCAGGAAGTTTCAGAGTTCAGATTCTGCCGCATTTATTTCTGCATTGCACCGATTGCCTTTGATGAGAACCTTACAAGACTCGTTAATCGAAGAATCCTTGAAACGCTCTAATGGAAACCAAACCATTGCTGCAAATATGATTGGGGTATGTCGTCAAACAATTATTCGCTATTTGAAAAAGTAAATCAGGTGTCAGCAACAGGAAAACCTCTTGCTGACATAACAGCCAGAAATAATTACAGGTATAACGCTTAGGAATCTCGAATAATAACTTTCCCATTTCACTCTGAAATGGGGGAGTTATTTCCTGAGCTTTCCTTAGGAATGCTCTGAAAATAAGTTCCCCATTTTTAAAATGTTCATCGGGGTTTTTGTTCTGTAGAGACGTAGCATGCTACGTCTCTACGAGCCAAACAATTATACGTTCAAGATAAATGGGGAACTTATTTTTCGATGATTCCTTATTCATACACAAATTAGAAATGAAATCAAAACAACAAATATGCCAAAGATGTGGTAAATGTTGCCAAGAAAATAGCCCGGCACTCCATCTTCAAGACCTTCCTTTGATTAAAAATGGCCATATTGCCAGGAACCAATTAATTACCTATCGTAAAGGCGAGTGGATTTATGACAATGTTGCCGGTATATTAATCAAGCTTGATCATGAAATTATAAAACCGGCTATGAAAAGAAATTGCATTTTTTATCTGCCTGATACGTGCGAATGCGCCATTTACATTAACCGCCCATTGGAATGTCGAACACAATTATGTACAGATCCTGCACCATTCAAAAAAATGTATCAAAATAATCGACTGAGCCGCAAGGATATTATTACTGCGAATAGCCCCTTGCTTGAACTGATTGAATATCATGAAAGTAACTGCTCGTTGAATGATCTCCCTCAGTCATTAAAAAAAGTAACAGCAACTCAACAGGAAAAATTAAATGATATGATTCAATTTGAATATCATTTTCGCTATACATTGTTTCAACAAACCGGCATGCAACAATCTGATATGAATTTTTTATTGGGACGCCCTGTTGAAAAATTATTACAACAATCAGAGGTAAAATAATTATTTTTTTTATACAAAATCAGAAGGATATCTTATAAGTTGTTGTGTGATTGAAATATTTTTGATAAAGGTATTAAGAATCTACTAACGCATGATCTAACACAAGGATAATAAGTATGAAAAAAATGAAATTACTGACATTGATAATTTGTATTTCTTCGATGCTTTTCATTTCAGCATTGGATGTTCAAAGTAAATCCCACAAAGACCGCTTTGTTTTTGCCTCATATGCCAATCTTCAATCACTTGATCCATGTATGGCATATGATACAACCTCTCATCAGCGAATTCTTAACATCTATGAACCCCTCATTTTCTTTGATGGTAGTGCTGTTGATCATTACATTCCTGTGCTGTCAACAGAGGTGCCATCATTAGTAAATGGTGGTATTTCCAATAATGGGCTTTTATATAAGTTTGTTATTCGTCAGGATATTCAATTTCATGAGGGCGGAAAACTGACTGCCGAAGATGTTGCATACTCGTTTAAACGCAATATGATTGCTGACCCTGATGGCGGCCCCATTTGGATGCTTTTGGAGCCACTGCTTGGCATTCAAAGCACACGAGATACTAAAGGAGAACTGCTTCCTGGAATTTTTCATAAAATTGATCAGTGTATTACTGTAGATGGCAATACTGTCTCTTTTCATCTAATGCGACCTTACCCCCCATTTTTAAGTATTTTGTGTACATCAGTGGGCGTGATTATTGATAAGGAGTGGGCGATAACCAAAGGATGTTGGGATGGTCGGATTGAACATGCAAAAAAGTACAATAATCCAAAAATGGGACAGGAACCGCTTCAAAAAATTGCCAATGGGACAGGTGCTTATCGGATGAAATCCTGGGAAGTTTCCAGGCAATTTATTTTTGAAAGAAATGAACAATATTGGGGAAAAAAACCTGCACTTAAAACAGCAATATTTAAATATGTTAAGGAATGGAGTACGCGTAAAATGATGCTCCAAAATGGAGATGCAGATCGTGTAACTGTGGATGCGCCCCATATACCAGAAGTCCTTTCAATGAAAGGCTTGAGTTTTCACAAAGTGCCGCAATTGTCTGTTTCTGGCGCCTTGTTTTGTCGTAAAATCAATGCGGCAGCAAACCCATATATCGGCAGTGGCAAACTTGATGGCAAAGGTATTCCAGACAATTTTTTTTCTGATGTTCATATGCGGAAAGCATTTCTACATGCTTTTGATCGAAATATGTATCGTCGTGATGTCTTAAACAATATGGCCATTGTCCCCACAAACCCCAATATTGAAGGATTACCCTATCATATCAACACCCCCTGTTATGCTTATGACCCTTACAAAATGATTGATCATCTGAAAAAGGCGTGGGATGGCAACGTCTGGAAAAATGGATTTCGGATGACCATTGTTTATAACACTGGTAATGCAATGCGTGAAGCCGCAGCATTGATGCTGGCTGAAAATATGATGGCCCTGAATCGAAAAATTCAAATTGAAGTAAAAAATGTGGATTGGAAAGATTATCTGGTTAATTATCGTAATTACATGTATCCCTTCTTTTTAATTGGATGGAGTGCCGACTATGCGGATCCTCATAATTTTATGTATAATTTTATGCATTCAAAGGGAGTCTTGGGAAAGTATATCCGATATCATGATTCCCAGATTGACCGCTTATGTGAGCAGGGAATCCAGACTGTGGAACCGGAAACCAGACAAAAAATTTACGAAAAATTGCAAATGGCCTGGTATGAAAATGCGATTGGTATCTTACTTTACCAAACTGTAAATTTCCGAGCATATCGTGATGACATTAGCGGTTTTTTGCTAAATCCAATATTTTCTGATGACTGGGAAAACTTGAAAAATCTTAACAGGCGATAATCCATGATCGCATTTATATTCAGACGTCTCATTTTTTTAATCTTTGTTCTTGCAGGCATATCGTTGCTCATATTTGGAATTTTGATGACCTTTTCCCCTGAACGACGTGCAGCAGCTTATGTTCAAAGCCCACAACAGGCACAAAACATTCCTCAAATCATAAAACAATATGGTTTGGATCAGCCTTTTTACATACAATATTTTCGATGGATCAACCAGACAGCTCGTGGTAATTTTGGATGGTCTCTGGTTGCCGCACAACCCGTGTGGGATGCATTTTGCAAATACTTTCCTATCACACTGGAACTGAATTTGTATGCTGTACCGCTGACATTATATCTGGGAATTGCGTTGGGTACGCTTGCAGGTATTCATCGCGGTTCTGCAATTGATCATCTGACCCGCATGATTTCTATTATTGGATGGTCGTTACCTACATTTTTATTTGCATTGGTTTTGTTGATGATATTCTATGGTTATATGGGATGTTTTGGTACAGGCATTATCAGTGATACGCTTCAATTATACTTGCTCGACCATCCTGATGAATTCATTCGATATACCGGGCTTTACACGATTGATGGCATTCTTAACATGAACATGGCCATTACAATTGATGCGTTTAAACGTTTAATATTGCCTGTTGCCACACAGGTATTTGTGGTTGTTGCATTACTAATGCGCATTACACGATCAAGTATGATTGAAGAACTTTCCAAAGATTATGTGACAACTGCACGTGCCAAAGGTGCAGACAATCACACTGTGTACTATAAACATGCCCGAAAAAATGCCTTAATACCAACAATTACTGTTGCTGCACAACTGGTGGCACTTTCGATGGAAGGCAGCGTTGCAGTTGAAATCGTCTTTAATCGCCCTGGAATGGGATGGTGGATGGTGTCGTCAGCAACCCAACTGGATATGCCTGTACTGATGTTTATGTGTATATTTATGGGGCTGGTATTTGTTGTCTCCAACTTATTGTGTGATCTTCTAATTGCTTTTTGGGATCCGAGGATTCGGTTATCACAATCATGAAAAATATTATTCTACAATATATTAAGCCCATCGTAATCGTATTTAATCAGCTGTTAAAAAATTCCATGGCACGTATTGGTTTGATATTGCTTATCATATTCAGTCTGGTCGCGGCATTTGCACCAATTCTTGCACCACCAAAATATGATTTCGACCCTTATCGAATGCCGCATAAAGGATTTTCAACAATCCCCAAACCGCCCTGTTCCCAAAATATTTTTGGCACCACTGCTGGCCAATACGATATATACTATGGGGTGGTCTGGGGAACACGAACCGCATTTAAAACAGGTTTGTTTGTTGTCCTGGTTGCTGCATTTATTGGGGTATGTGTGGGTGTAGTCGCTGGTTATTATGGCGGTTGGATTGATGAAATTATTATGCGGATGGTAGATATTGTTTGGACGATTCCATCATTAATTCTTGCAATGGCACTGGTGGTATCCTTTGGACGGGGATTGGAAAATATTATGTTGGCACTTGCGCTTGTCAGCTGGCGATGGTATGCGCGGGTGATACGTTCGGAAGTGCTAAAAATTAAAGAAATGGGCTATGTGCAGGTGGCAAAAACTATGGGGATATCAGATATTCATATCATGATCCGCCATATCCTGCCAAACACCATTTATCCCATCATCATTATGGGAACCTTGGAAATGGGGTCCATTGTTATCATGGCATCATTTATGAGCTTTATTGGATTGGGGGCACCAAAAGGATATGCGGATTGGGGGCAGATGGTCGCTCTTGCCAGAAATTACATTGTCGGGCCTCCAGAATCGCCCCTAAAATACTGGTACACGATCTTTTTTCCAGGAGGTTGTATTATATTGTTTGTTTTGGCCTGGAATTTAATTGGAGATGCATTAAGAGATACATTTGATCCAAAGCATTAAAAAACAGAGAAAGAAATGTATGTATTTTGACATTGAAAAAATCATTTCAAGGGATGAAAGGTTTTTTATTTGATGGGGCTTTTGACAGTAAAAAACCTTGTAAAATACTATGGGAAAATATGCGCTGTAAATAATATCAGTTTCAGCATCGCGCCAGGAATTTGTTTTGGATTATTGGGCCCCAATGGTGCAGGAAAAACCACAACGATTGAAATCATTGAAGGCATCACACAACCGACATCTGGCGAAATCCTATACAATGATGCACCGAGAAACAGATCCTTCTGGGAACGAATTGGTGTTCAATTTCAATCAACAGAGTTGCTTGCTTTCCTGACTGTCCGGGAATCAATTCAAACATTCATGCGTCTATACCGCAATCATTTCTCTTTGGACCAATTGGTTCGAATTTGCTCACTTGAAGATATCCAGCATCAAGACAATCGAAAAATTTCAGGTGGCCAAAAACAGCGACTTATGCTTGCGATTGCATTGGCAAACAATCCAGACCTGATCTTTCTTGATGAGCCTACCACAGGCCTGGATCCACAGTCCAGGCGTCATTTATGGGAAATTGTTGAGGCCATCAAACGAAAAGGCAAAACAATTGTATTGACAACCCACTACATGGAAGAAGCACAGATTTTATGTGATGAAATTATTATTGTGGACAAGGGAAAAATTATCGCGCAAGGAGTACCAGAGGATTTGATTACCCGAAAATGTTCCGGTCAAATGATTCGGTTGCCGCAAGAAAATGTCTCCCAACATGTAAGACAATTGTTAAATTTAAATCAAGACGTTACCTGGCATCTGGATGCAACCAATAAATATATTCTCATTCAAACGAAAACAGTCAATGCGTGTATTGATTTATTGATGAATAACCAGGTCGATCTTTCACGATTAACCATTCGTCCACATAATCTGGAAGATCTTTTTTTACAACTGACCGGAAAAGCGCTTCGGCATTAAGGAAAGATTATGTATCGGTTTTGGTCGATTTTTATTGCCAGAAACAAAGAATACTATCGGGATCGCGCCAGCTTTGGATGGAATATCATGTTTCCATTTTTAATCATTTTTGGATTTGCGCTGCTTTTTCAAGATGGCGGGCAACGCCCATATAAAGTGGCCATACTGACATCGCAATCAATTCATCCTGTCATTGAAAAGCAGGTCTGTTCACATGATTTATTTTCATGTATTCCCATTTCCGACAAAGAAATAGCCATAGACAAGCTCAATCATCATCAATTGGACATGGTCATGGAAAACGCATCACAGCCATTTAAATACTGGATTAACGCATCCTCTCCAAAAGGAATTCTTTCCGAAAGCCTGTTGACAAGAACAGCCATGTCCAAAGTCGAACGAAATCAACGATTGATCAAACAAACCATTCATTCTAAACCTGTATACTACATTGAATGGCTTTTTCCAGGTATCATTTCAATGGGAATGATGTTCAGTTCATTGTTTGGCATTGGTTTTTCAATTGTACGATATCGCCAGAATGGTGTATTAAAACGATTAAAAGCCACGCCCTTAACTTCATTTGAGTATTTATGTGCACAGATCCTCTCGCGTTTGTTAATGATTCTCCTCACAAACATTATTCTTTATGCTGGATGTTCCTGGTTATTGGGATTTCAATGCAGTGGATCTCTTTTTCATCTTCTCATATTTTTCTCTCTTGGTACAATATCTGTCATATCTTTAGGATTAATTGTCGCTGCGCGCATTAAAACTGAAGAGCTTGCTCATGGCATGTTAAATATGATTACCTGGCCCATGATGTTTTTATCTGAAGTCTGGTTTTCAATTGAGGATGCCCCAATGTGGATCAAACGTTTTGCTTTATGTTTGCCCTTGTCCCATGTTACACGTGGACTCAGGCTTATTATGAATGATGGGGCGCACCTGTTTGATCTATCCTCGGAAATTTTTTATTTATCCATTTTAACAGTCATATTTTTGTTGATAGGTTCAATGATGTTTAAATGGACACAATAGATATTGGTTTGGTGTGGGAGTTTGGTTACTGAGATCATTTCTTAGAAAAAGCCTGGCATTTCACACCAGACTTTTTCTAAAGAAATCAGGCATTCATTTCATAGGTATCTTTCAAGGCGTATACATGGGAAGCCAGGAATCGTTCAAATCTTTCATGATCTACGACTGGTTTTTTGAGCATTTTCAAACAGAGTGCCATTTGTTTTTCTGTGCTGTCTGGTTTTGAATATAATTGCAATGCAAATTTTGAGAAATCACGAACCATGAAATCAAAAATGAGATCAATCAAGTCATCCTCAAGTTTTTCCATTTTGTATTTTTCGAGAATAAGCTGACCATAAGCAACAAGCGTAAACAGTTCGCCCAATGACAAAAGAAAATCAATATTTTTGGCTTGTTCTTTATCAGGCGTGGCAGTCATCAAAAATTCTTTTAAAACTTCAATTTGTTCTTTGAAAATGATTACGTTTTTCAGGTCAACACCATTATATGCCAGATTATAATCATGGAATTGAATTTTTCCCAATCCTTTTGTTGGTCCCTGGTTAAACATGAAATCATCATTTTTGGGATCGTGACGCAGTGGAATTTCGGGGAATTCTGCTGGATTGAAAAAGTAATTGGCCATAAATTTAATGATTAACGCCATGTTTACATGAACCGTGCCTTCAAGCTTGGGCAATGATCGGATATCCTTGACAGCCATTTCAAAATACATGTCTTTTTCAAATCCACGTGCAGCGATGACATCCCACAACAGGTTGATAACCTCTTCCCCCTGTGTCGTGACTTTCATTTTGACCATTGGATTGAAAAGCAAATAACGTCGGTCTTCTGCTGATGCAGATCGCATGTAATCGGTTGCACGTTGTGCAAACAGTTTCATGGCAACCAGTCGGGTATATGAATCTGTAAACAATTGTTTAATATGCGGAAATTCTGTCACGAATTTGCCATACAGATTTCTGTGTGATGCATGATTAAGGGCTTCATAGAAAGCATGTGTTGCAATACCAATTGCGCCCCAGCCAAGATTAAATTTGCCAACATTGATTGTATTCAATGCACAGTCCCAGGCATCTCTACCAGTGGCTAAAATGTCATCGTCGGTAATCGGATAGCCATTTAGGGCATATTCAGCCACATAGCCTTCCCACTCAACAACATTTTTGATCAAGTCATAATTTTCATGTTCGGGATCGACAACAAAAAAGACATATTCATCGGTTTCAGAATTTTTGGCAAATGTAGAAACCAATGCGGCCTTGTTACCATTTCCAATGTAGTATTTTCCCCCATCAGCAACATACTTATTCTCTGCCAGCGGAGTCAATATCATGTCCGAGGAATATAAATCTGCGCCATGCGCTCTTTCAGATAAACCAAATGCAAATATGCCGCCCGCTTTCAGTAATTGAGCAGTTTTCTTTTTGACATCTTCGTTATAGCCCATAAAAATTGGCCCAAGGCCCAGAATTGTTACCTGCCAGGCATACCAGTGGGACAAATTATAAAAACCCAGGATTTCGTTGAAATCACAATTTCTAAATGTATCCCATCGCGTATCCGGATCACCATCTGCATATTTATCTGGTGTCAACAGGGTTGAAAAAATTTTATTTTCTTTCAGAAACTGAATAAAATCATCATACCAGACACATTCATGACTACATTTTTTTAAATTTGCTTTTCCTTTGGATTCAAAAAACTCAATTGTTTTTAACATGATTTCTCTGGATTTCGGATCCAGATGGTCATATTTTTCATTTTTGGGATTGAGTAACATGCGATTAATTCTCCTTTTCAATATGTTTCCTTGCATTCGCTGTTTATAAATCGAACAGCAAAATAATCAGTTATTCATGTACTATAAATTGTATTTAAGAATTTTGCAATGAAAAACGCCACGCACAAAACCATTCATCCGGATGGTCATCGGGTGGGCATCCAATGCATGTGGTTTGAATTCGCGGATCAATACTTTCTGCAAATCGAGGATATTCGGCCATGCCGCCAGATTTGCAGGGATAATCATCAAGACCTTTTCTTTTCCGCGCGCCTTGCACCCGGCATTGATTCATCTGAAATTCAAAGCTGTTATCGGTTTCATTAACAATTGATTGGATATTGATTGTTGCGTATAATCGCAATTCAAGGGCCTGTTTTAAGCCATCAAGTCCAGGTTTTTCGGGGAGATTCAGAAGTCTTTTTATTGACCAGGCTTCAAAAGGAGAAAAGTTAGACCAACATGAATCATTCACACGTTTGGCATCATACATGCCTCTTGAAAATTCGATGGCCTGAAACCATACACCATCATTGGCCAGCCAGTTGACTGCCATGCTTTCCTTAAATGCAGTCAATGTCTGTTCGTCCAGATTCAACAATGGTTTGGGGATATCGTTTTCTAACTCAAACCCAAGGGTTTTTGCCATACGTTTCATTTGGATATGATAGCTTTTTTCATAAGCATTTTGTAATATCTCGTAGGCGTTTTTGTCTCCCAGTTGATGTCGAACTTCTGAAAACCACATCGCGTGATGCATCATCAAGCGATGAAAGAAATCGATGATCAGCGTGGCCTGATCCATTTTTGAAGGGGGGTTTTTCATATAATTCTCCTAGATGGTTGATTGCGGAAATAATTGCGTCAACATTTCCGCAATCACTTCCAGTTTAAGAATATAGTTCACCTTTGTTGCTGCTATGGCAGCCAGTGGCATGGTATCCACAGACGCTGTTTCAGGATCCTGAACAATAACCAGCCCTCCTCTTTTCTTGATAATTGAGAGACCTAAACTGCCATCCTTGTTCGCACCAGTTAAAACAATACCGATGAGATCCGCACCAAAAATATCAGAGGCACTTTCAAACACAACATCAATGGATGGCCGAGAGTAGTTAACAGGCGGATCAAGTGTCAATGAAAATGTCAAATCTTCCTCAATCATCACATGATAATTGGGTGGTGCAAAATAGGCAATCCCTGGTTCCAGAGATGTTTTATCATTGATTTGCCGCACGCTGATCTGGCAAAGATCATCCATTGCCTTTTCCAATGAATCGTCTGAAAAGGGATGTCGATGCTGGACCACAATAATGGGAACCGGAAAGTGCTCGGGCAGCTCAGGCAATATTTTTTTGAGTGCTTCCAAACCACCGGCAGAAACACCAATGACAATGGCTTTGTATTTCATCGTATTTACTTTATTTTGATTCCAATTACACTGGCAAAGCGTCCAGAAATTTTATTCCTGCGATATGAATAAAACAATTCATTACAACATTTTGTGCACATTTTTGACATTTCGATATTTTTTTCCAGCACACCTTTGTCTTGTAATTGTTTTTTTGATATTTCCCAAAAATTAAAATAATTGGGTTTCACCGCATATGACCACATATATTCAGGCAATTCCTGCTGATAATGCATGAATTCAGCGCAACACGGCCCCAATGATGGCCCAATTCCGGCAAGGATGTTTTGCGGTTTCGAACCCCGTTCAATCATTTTTGCAATTGTTTTGCCAATAATGTTTTGAACATTGCCTCGCCATCCAGAATGAATGGCGGCCACCTGATGATTAACAGGATCTGCCAATAACACGGGTTGACAGTCTGCTGTTTTGATAATCAGCAAAATATTGGATTGCGAAGTAATAAGGGCATCACCGATCAAGGGATCATGACTTGTTGTTTCTATTACGTGTATCTTACAACTATGCGTTTGCTTTAGTGCTTGGTATTTAGTAAACCCCATCACATGATGAATAAGCTGAATATTATTTTGCACATTCGCCGGATGATCGCCCACATCGAAACTGATATTGAGACTATTATAGGGAAAATCACTATATCCGCCAATTCGTGTAAAAATGCCATGCGCAATATCTGTTAAGTGTTTAATATGTGAGAATTGAAAATATCTTAAATTATATGGTGAATTTTTTTTCATAATCTTTTTTTGAATTGATTTACCGCAAGGACACTATTTGTCGCATATGCTTTATCTTGAAACTTCCAGCAGCAACACCTGTGTTGTTCTGGATTTAAAAAATGATTTCGCCGAAATGGCCGACACAATCAGACACATATTTCCTTCACCTGTTTGATCGAACCAGATATAATCACTAATATATCCATTGATCTTAGGGGTTTTCCATACAGGGACCATGCCCAGGCCGTTCCATTTTAGGCAGGTAATTACACCACTGTCAAATTGTCGATATCGTTGAAACAACCGGCTGCCTGATGATGCATTTTGCTGGGAAACAATGATTTCATCAATATTATCATGATCAACATCATCAACCTGAATCCGCTGATTGAGATACATAAATTTTTCATTTTCATGTGGCGCTTTGTGTAAACTGCTTCTGGATAAGGTCAATACTTTCTTTGATTCTGCAAACAAGGTTTCACTTAACCATCTCGAACGAAAGGCACGATCAAGAATTTCCATTTTGTTATTGGCGCGAATCACCACATACGATTTGTCAGGACCGGTGAATCTGCCTTGATGAAATGATGCAAAATGACTGTTTGGCGGAATAAATTGCGTTTTCTCAACAATGAATTTTTTGTTGTCATACCGCAACAAACATATCTTTTTTGAAAAAAAATGGCCTAAGGTTTGTGTTTGTCCAATGAGATGAACAGTATGATCATATCGCCGAAAACATCTGAAATAATAGGGCGCATCCTGAAAAATAACT
>Ga0272440_1000483_pt1 | contig 33657 bp, 50 predicted proteins | sample SSMMMBAug17_FD_192440 | JGI IMG/M metagenome (GOLD analysis project Ga0272440, IMG submission 192440) | Marine sediment archaeal communities from Little Sippewissett salt marsh, Falmouth, MA, United States - SSM-MMB-Aug17 | ecosystem: Environmental > Aquatic > Marine > Wetlands > Sediment ... | reverse complement strand
CTTCAGGTCTTCGACAAGCCACGTCAGATCGACGCACCAGCGCGCGAGGGTGTCCGCTGGTAGGGTGGCCAGGGCGTCAGCTTGCGCCGCTCTCGCGGCGTCTCCGTGCGTCCTCGACGGCTGCGCGCACACGGTCGAGAATGTTGCGGCCGCGAGCGTCAGCCAGATCGCGGTCAATGCGAGCAATCGCTGCCTCGGATTCGGCCACCGCCTGGGCGTTGCGATTCTCATAGGCTCGCCGCCTCCATTCTTCCGCCCGCTTGCGGGCCTGCTCTAGTTCGCGCTCATGGCGGAACTTGATCCCCAGCAGGACACCGGCCACGGCTAGGATCGCGTACAGCCACCAAGGCAGTTTCACGACGGCTCATCCCCGCCCTTGGCCTTCGCGAACTTGCCGGCCACGTTGCCGCCGACGAATGCGAAGAAGACGCCAAGAATGATATCGCGCACGTTGCCGGGGATCTCCGGCGCGGTGGGCGGATTGCCGGTGGTGAACAGGTAGAGATAGGCGTAGGCCGCGGCGATAATGCCGATGCCAAGCCCTAGCTTGCGCCATCCGATGACTCTCATGTTTCGACCTTTCGTTTACCGAACGGGACAATTAACCGTACTTTCTGCATTTGTACTGCGGATTTGTCCAGATCGTGGCAAAGTGCAACCAGATATCCATAAGTGGTTGCGTGTTTATCCAGGGAACCCGGCTGATTGCAAAGTTTCACCCCGCCAATTGCAGGATTCCATGAAAATCGAAAACGCCACTTTCGATTTTCACGGTTAGGATTCGGTGCCCTCCAACTTGCGGAGCCGCGCCCGCAGCGTGTCCTCGCTGACCGGACCGTACCGGCCAGTCCACCATTCGATAAAGTCTCGCCACCTGACTTTCGGCTTCGGCCCGGCGCCTCGAGCGGCCAGGATCGCCGCGTCCTGCTCGGCGGTGAACTGCCGGAGGTACGGGCTATTCGTCGGCCGCAAGGCGTCGAGCTCCTCGAGGATCTCGGCTTGCGTGATGCCGAGCTCTTTCTTGGTCATGCCGTCTCGACTTTCGGCCTAGCTGTCTTGCTGCGCGGAATCGTCTGGACCAAATGCCGCGTGTAGATCTCCTCGTCCCCGTACCGGACCAGCGACATGCCGATATGCGGTGTGGCCACCCGGCCGCCTGGCACCTTGTAGGCGAACGGCGTCCGCAACTGCCAGGCCGCCGTCGTGAAGCAAATCCCGTAGCGGTGGCGGGTCGGCACCCGGACCTCGACGTGTCGGTGGCGGTGCGACCGGACGACCACGTCCGGCGGCTCATGCCCCCACCGTGCAGAATCGGACATCAACTCCGCAAGTTCGCGCATCAGGGCCGAAGTCTCGTAGGCCATCGACCCGGTCGTGCCAATATGGTGCGCGCAATGGACGAGGGCGCCGCCGAGCGACAGCCACAGTTCATATCGGCTATACCGCCCGGACTCGTCACGGACCGCGCCCAGCCGCTTGGCCACTTCTTCCTCGTCCTGCCCGGACTGGCCGACGTGCGCCTCCGTGCCGCGGACCATGTAGAGCTTGGCCGCCCGGTCGCGGACAGGTGCTAGCAACTCGTATGCGATCTCGCGCTGGGTCGTCAGGTTGTGGTCGATCTGGGTCACGGACCGGTGGTGGACGCCATCGAGGATGTCGCCGTTGACGACGACGACGTAAGGCTCGCCCTTGGTAACGTGAGGCACCCATACTTTCCAGGCGTGCTCCCAGTATTCGTAAAGCCGCTCCTGCGATCTACTAGGCTTGTACCTGGCGCCGCCGTCCAGCAAGACGCCGCTCGAGGGGCAGAGCCCAAACTTGCACCCGGCGTGTAAGTCGCTGCATATGATGGCCTGGCGTATCGCGCTCATAGCGGCCACTTCCCGACGTAGTCCGGGTTGGCCCGCAGGTCGCACTCGACATGGATGTGCGTTGGTTCAATCACCACCTGGTACGGCCGGCCTAGACCCTGCCGGATGTCCTCGGCCAGGACGGTCACCTCGCCCAGCGATAGTCCGTGAGTCCTGAAGTCCGCCGCCATGCCGCACTTGTGCCAGGACCATTCGCCGTGATCGCCCTCGCGCGTGCTGGTCAGCGTGCATTCAAAGCCGTGGGTGGTGAATATGTGGTCGATGACCGGGAGGGCGACGAACATATGCCAGTCTAGCGAGCGTGGGTCGACACCTTCTTTTACTTCCATGTCGACAACCACTGGCCGAAGAATGCGACAACAGCGGCAACAATCCCCGCAAGCGCGCCAACCTTGGCAACCGATATCTGCGCGCCAGATTCAAGCCGGTCAACCTGCAACCGTAACTGGTCGATTTGCGGTCCGCGAACCGCGCACTGTAGCGTGTTGAGCCGCGCCTCAATGCGCGCCAACGCCTCGCCGTGGAGGTCGAGCTTGTCGTCCATCGTATCGACACGGTGCGCTAAATCCTCGAAACGCTTGGTGCCGTTGCTTGGGTTGTCAGGCATCGTTGTACGCCTCCCCTGGCGCTTTAACCCTCATTCGTCGCGTTAGTACGCTACCTATTGCGCGCCAACTCCTGTCTTGCTGTGCGCCCCATCGCTGTCGGTCACCGTCACTTCAAGCGAGTCAGTCCCGACCGGGATGGTCGCCACCGTGTCGCTCGTCGCCATGTGTCGGATGTCGGTGCCGGGATCGGCAATCTGAACGTGATACGGAGCGGTGGTAGAGTTCCACTCAAGGTCGAGGTTGCTGCCGCTGCGCTCCGCTGTGTCGATAGCCAGGGATGGGCTGCCACCGCCACCCATGATTATTTCGTACCCGGACGACGTGGTATCGCCAGCCGTAGTGATGAACACATATGCCGTCTCGTCGTTGGCGAGTGTTCCCTCGGCGAATGTCACGGACACGCTGCCGTCCGCCCAGCTAGTAACCGGCATGATCGCCAGTTCTGTGCAGGAGAAATATGACGAGTTGTTTCCGATCTCAACGCGGGCCTGGGCGCTCGCCCCTGTCGCGCAGTAGAAATCGTCGAAATAGACGATGCACCCACTCGCCTCGCCGCCGTAGCCGTTCATCCTCACTCGCTCGCGGTATCCGCCGCCGGACATCGTGGTAACGCCAGTATTCTCGTCCGACAATTCATGAGGACTACCACTGGTCATTGTCCAGTATTTCGCCTCGCCATCTCCGCTACTGCCGCCATCGCACCATGCCTTGACGTGATACCATGATCCCTTCGACATGGACGGTGCATTATCTGGATACCAGTTGAACGGGCCAGAGTTCGAGAAGAAAATCCAAAGGCTACCTGCTGACATTGACGGCATACACAGGTCGTCGTCCGTCGAATCTTCGCCTTGCGTCCAAATGATCTTCCAGTTGATCCCGCCAGCACCTTCACCAGGGAAAAGTCCACCACTAGGGACATATATCCAGTAAGAAACGAATACGTCTCGCGTGTTGGCCGGCGTGAGCACTTCGGCATAGTTAAGCCAGTGGGGATACATCGTCGCTTCAAACGATGTGCTTCCACTAACGCTATAGTCCGTCGAGTATTTCACAATGCCGCTAGTCGCGTTCCACGTACCGACAGGGGCAGATCCACTTGTGAAATCGGCACCGTCAGATCCATCCTCAAAATCATCGAACATGATGATGTTCGGGCCGGTGGCCCCAAAGCCAGACCCGGTAAATGTGACGGCCTCGCCATCTGCGAACGTCCCGGAAGAGCCAGTGACATTTGGGGCCGCAAATGCCGACCCGACGAGAACAAGGAGCAGAACTAGGGCAGCGTAACGCATGTGTATCCATCCCCGTCTGCGTCTTTGAGAAGGAGTGCGTCGGCAGAAAGCGTGCGATCCCCGCTTGGCACGGCGTCATTCCCGATCAGCGTATCATCGTCCGAGTTAACCGCGTACACACATGGGGTCAAAAGGGCAGCATTGCCGGAGTCCCACGCGACAGATGTTGGCGGGCTTGAGTAGCTTCCGCCAGTCGTCCAACAGCCACTCCACGCGGCCCCGGTCTGGCCGATGTTTGCCGACCCATCGAGGATGACTCCAATGTGGTAGTCCACCCCAGCGGTCAAGCTCGGCGGCGAGCTGAAGCTACATTCGGTATACCCAGGAGTTGTTCCGATCGCGGTAGCATCCGATGTGGCAATCAACGTATTCGGGTCAACCGTGTAGATGCAAACCTTCATGTTACTGGCCGAAGTATTCGATTGCACATAAACATACGCGCTTGTAACGTCGTATGGGTCGCCGCCTCCAGCGGGCTCATCCCGTGTGAACATCGTATCGAGCGACGCCGTCCATGCCGACGTATCGCCCACGGAATCCACAAACCTGGCGCGCAGGTAGAACGAATCCAGCGCACTCGTTGCCAGGTGGGTGTTCAGCGTATCCGAAGGCGATGTGCTCGGCGTCTCCGTGCTATACGCCTCGTTCCAGTACAGCCACGGGTCGTCATAAGCTGCCCGCCACTGATACCATGCCTTCGCATTTTCGTTAACCGTGGCCTCCACGATCGCGCTGACCGTATCGGCCACCACGTCGGTCGTGTCGAACACGACATCGGCGAAATAGCTAAATTCAGGCGGGCTCGGCACCCGGCGCTCAAACGCCACCGCATAGTCCGGCGAGAACCAATCGCTGATGTTCTGGTCGTCGTCCTTCAGCTTGAACCGCACCCACGCCGAGTCGAGGTCCGCCGTGCTCTGGCCAGTCGCCAGCGTGTCGGACAGATTGGTCGCAAACGTCGTGTCGGCGTGGTTGTCCGTCGCATACCACTCGGCGGTTGCAGGCTGCCACGTACCGTCGTAAGTCTCGCGCCATTGCCACCATGCCAACGCGGCCTCATCGGCCACCGCCGCGAGGTCCAGCAGCACGTCGTCAGTGTCGGTCGTGTCGAACGCGACCACGGTATAACTTGTCGTATCCGGCGCGGTAATGTCCCCAGGGTCGTCGCGCGTGAAGTCATACGCGAACGGGCCGAACCAGCTAGAAACGTTCTGGTCGTCGTCCTTCAAGCGGAACCGGACCCATGCGCTATCGAGTTCGCTGGTCGCAAACGTCGTGTTGATCGTGTCGGACAGGCTCGTCGCAAACGTGGTGTCGCTATGGTCGTCGGTCGCCACCCACTCGTCTGCCGTAGGCGTCCAGGTGCCGTCGTAGGCCGACCGCCATTGCCAGGACGCCAGCGAGTTCTCGTCCGCCTCGAGGGCCAGGTCCAACTGTACGTCGTCGGTGTCGGTCGTATCGAAAACGGCCGGCGTGTAACTCGACGTATCAGGCGCCGTCCGGTCGGGCGCGATCACCGTGAAGTACTCTGGCGTCGAGACGTTGTAGGCCGCATCCCGGCCGCCAACGGCAAACCAGATCGTGTCGCCGTCGCTGGTCCCGCTGGCGTCGTAGTAGAATTTGGCGGTGTCGCCGGACGCGATCGTCGTATCAGACCACGACGAGTCAAGCTCGGCCCACGCGCCGCCTACGCCCTCCCTCGTCTGGAACCACTGATACCATGCCTCGTCGGCCACGGCGGCTGCATACGCTTGGTCCGTGGCCACCAAGAAAGTGCTGTCGCTAGGCGTGATCGTCGGCGCCGTCTCGTCGTCCGGCACGGCGCGTTCAACGTATGTTCGCAGGTACGACGGAGCAGACCAGTTGCCAAGGCTGTCGCTTACTGTGACCCTAGTGCGGATCGTATCGGGCAACACCGAGCCAATGGTCGCGACCTTCTTGGTCGAAGTCAGCGTGTACGTATCAGACGTGCTCGTGATGGACAGCGTGTTGGCCGCAGAGTAGTTGTAGCTCGGCGGATTGCCGTCATCTCCGAATAGCGACCACCCGAACGCCAACTGGCCGCCGACATCGCCGACATCCAGGATGTCTAGGTCGTAGTTGAACAAGATGTCGGAACCGGACGTATCCACATCCGAATACACGAAATCGTCAATCGTCGGCGGAGTCTCGTCGGCGGGCACCGGGCGCGACACGGCGACGTTGTCGGTGTCAGTCGCCTCATTGCCCCAGCCGTCCAGCGCGGAGATCTGCACATACAAGGTGCCGGTATACGGGTTGATCCCCGTGTTATGCCAGTCGCTCTGACTGGTCCATTCGGTCGACAGCGTCTCCCAATCAGCGGAGGTCAGGCCGCCCGACGAGGTCGCGCTCCTGGCCCGCAGCAAGGACGACTCGCCGAGCTCGACCGATACGCTCGCGCGCAAGGTCGTCTCCGCGCCGCCGCTGTCCCATGCTGCGATGCTGTAACTGGTGATCGAAGGCGGGGTGATATCAAACCCGGTCGACTGCCGCAGCGTGTCGCTGCCGGTCAGATAAACCAGGTACTCGAGCGAGTCCGTCTCGCAGTCCCACACCACACGCTCTGGGATCATGATCCGCGCCTCGCCGCTGGCAAAGCTGCGCGTGATCTCGACAAAGCCGGAGTACGTCGTGGAGTCGACCGACGCCGCGCCGCTGGCCGCGCCCAACTGCGACAGGTCATCGAACCCGGAATCGTGGGGCGTGTTGTAAGAGCGATATTGGCTTCCAGTCGTCCAGTCGGTCCACTCAGGATATACGTCGTCAAACATCAGGCCCCATACCTCGAGCTGGACGGGATGCTCGGCCCAATAGTAGGACGACCGCCGCTCGGTTACGACGAACGGGCCGATGTCGGTCCGCATGTCCGTCGTGAAATCGAACCAGGTGGCGATGTACGTCTCCGGGTCCGGGTAGTCCGACCCGTAGAGCAGGTCGTATCCGTCGATGGCGCTCGGCTGGTAGTAGTTGGCGTCGACCGAGTGGTGGTACGGAGCGGACCGCCAGGGCGTCGTTGATACGGACGGGCACCCGTAGTCCTCGACGTACAGGAAATCGACGTTCCCGAGGTGCGCCTCGTGACTCACCATTACGTCGCTGTTCGCGCCGAGAATCACCTTGTCGGTGTCCAGCCCGGCGTATGCCAGCTCCTCGCGCAACACGTTGAACCAGGCGTTAAACCCGTTCCACCTAAGTTCCTGCTCGTCGGCGTCCGTACCGACCGGCGTACCGTCACGGTCGCAGTCATAGCCGAGGGTCGCGTTAAGCGCGCTCGTGCTGTCGGTGTCGTAGATCGCATACCCGCGCGACGGGTCCCAGACGTCATAGAACAGGCCGATGTAGTCAACCAGGTTGTCGGCATACGCCAACTCCTGCGCCGTGAACCTGGCAAACAGGCGCCGCCCGTCCTCGTCGGCGAAGTTCACGATCGGGCCGCGGTAGAACGTCGAGGAGTTCCGGTAGTGCGCCAACTCGCCATCGTAGCGGTGGATAAAAGCGTTCGTCGTGTCGTCCGCCGTCATCAGCGAGTCATACGCGAACTCCGCCCAATACCACTTACGTTTGGCGAACGGGCTGGTCGTGTTGAACTGGCAATGCTCTCCGCCGTGGGCGACGACGACCAGTTCTTTGGCGCCGGACTCTGCCCTCGCGTCGGCGATCCAGTGCTCATAACCGGCGTTCGCCGCGGCCTCGGTGCCAAGGATATGGTCGGTCTGGCACAACATCAGCGGGACTTCCGACCACTCGGCAATCGAGGCGTCGTCCGGGACTAGCTGGCCGTCCTGTAGGTACACGGAGAACTGGTATTCATCGCCGGCCGGGACGCTGCCGGCGCCCACGTCGATCAGCGATTCCATCGTCCCGTCATACAGCGTATACCAGTCCGAATCGTTGCCGAACTGGTCAGTCGCCTTGAGCCTGACCACCAGGTCGTCAAGGCGGTAAAGGCCGTCGTCGATGGCGACCTCGTGCGCGATCAACGAGTCGTTATAGCCCTTGCTGACCTCGGCGTGGACACCCTGCGCCCGCGACTTCCATTGCCAGTGAGCGGTGGCGGTGTCGCCCCAGTCCGGGTAGTTGCTGCCAACGATCGCCTGCATAGTCCAGATGGCGTCTTCGTCGGCCGTGGCAGACACCGTGAAGGTTCCGGCTCCGCCGTTCTCGTCAATCGCAATCAGGAACGACGAGGTGTCGGCAATCGTCGGGTTGGTCGTGTCCGGGATATCCGCAAAGGCGTGTTTCTCGTTCAGCACCAGGCCGGACGCAAACAACACCCAGACCTCGAGCGTGTCGCCGTCATACGCCGACCAGTCGCCCGTGATCGAGTCCAGGTCCACCGACACGCTGTAGCGGTCGTGATCCGCAGACGCCGTGTCGCCGTGGACGATGGTGCGCGCAACCGCAGAGCCGGAGCCCGAGCCCTCGATGTACGCACAATCGATCCGCAGCGTATGGTTGGTGTCCTGTTTCGTCTTGACCGTCACAACCGGGTCGTCGCCGACCACGGCGACAGCGACGGACGACCGCACATAGGTGTTGTTCATGACGTTTCCGGGGTAACCGTCAGCGTCATACGTCCCATCGTTCTCGCCGTAGGTCGTCGGCTTGTAAGTGTCGGCGAAGCCGACCACTAGCGCAGCGAGCGCCAGAATGATGGGAATCAGTGCGATCCGTCGCATGGGCGACCTTCCTTGGCTCAGTTAGCGCAGCGTGTAGATGATCGTATCGGCACCGGCCGGGACGACGATCATGGTATCCACCCCGTCATAATTCGGCTGCCAGGTGAACGTCCGCGGCACGTTGTCCAGCAGGTAGTGCGTCCGCACGGTATCGCGCACGGTGTCGCCGACCCAGGTGGTAAAGATCACTGTGGCCGAGCCGCCGTCTGCAATGACGTCAGCTCCGGTGTACCCGATCACCGAAACCTCGGTGCTGGACGTGACCTTGTAGTCGCTGGTAATGGCCAGCGCGGCCACCGCCAGGACGAGGATGGAAATCAGGACTAGCTTTCGCATTAGCTGGGCTCCTCGAGAAACGTTGAAGTGACGGACAGGTCGTTAAAGTCGATTGTTTTCTTTGTGCAGAACGCTGTGAAAGTGTCGCCGTCGTTGGTGACGCCGAGGCTGGTGACCTTGTAGCCGACATCGTAGTCCAGGCCGCGCAAGTCCTGGACGATGGCGACCTCGCGGCGCAACTCCGCGTCGACATCGGTCAGGCGCGCCATGACCGTCTCAAGCGCATCCATCGGGTCGCCACCGCTGGCGCCCTCGATGTTGCAAAGATAGGGCAGGTGGTACGACCGGATCGTCTTGACCTCGGCGCCCTCTTGCAACTCGACCTCGCGGCCGAGCGCGCGCGTGCCGTACTTCGTTTGCGAGGTAGAGTCCTCGAACTCCTGGAACGGCAAGGCGCGCTTTGTGCTGATAGCCTGCGGGAATGCCACCTCGTTACACGTCGCGACCGCGTTGCCGATGCCGCCGCCATAGGCGTCGAACGTGCAATCGTAGTACCGGCCCTCGCTGGCCACCGTGAAGTTGGCCAGGTGCTCGAACGCATATCGCCAGTGCACCGAAACAACGCCGTCTTCTTGGTCGATGCTCGCCACGGTGAAGCCAGCTGGAACATCGGTCCGCGGCATCAGCGCAATTTCGCCCTCGAGGTTGATGGTCAGGATGTCCCAGCAGGTCCTTGCGATCTCCTTGATCGCCTCGCCGATCGTCATCCCGATCTGTCGCCGGTAGAACGCGAACGGCTCCTCGTCGTCCGAAGGCGTGGCGCCCATCGCCGCCTGCGCGTCGTCCGTCTCGGAAAACGCGGTCTGGTCGATGTACGACGTGGAAAGACCCATGCCGATGAGCATGGACGCGATGACCTGGCAGGTCCGCCCATACCAGGCGTAAGGCTGGAAGATCTGGATGGAGCAGGTGTCAGACCCGCCCGTGGTGACGATCCAGTACAGGAAGGCGCCAGACCCAAGGCCGGGGTCGGCAAACGGCCGGCGCATGTACTCGCCGCTGGCGCGCGACGTAGCGGGGGCAGACCGCAGGTTGTGATAGACGTGGCGCAGCCCGACCTCAGACGTATCGCTGTCCTTGGTTGCGTAGACGTACCCATACTCGGGGTCTTTCAGGTTGAGCCCCGTGTTGCTGTCCGGCTTGTTCGGCAGGAATATCAGCCAGCCGCAAGGCCCGTATTCTCCGCGCCTGTCGCTGCCCACGGTCGTGGACGAATACGACGCGCCGGAGCTATCGAAATCGCAGCGGATATCGGTATAGCTCGGCGAGCCGACGCCAGCGAACCAGTTTGAGGACAGGGCCATCAGATCACCTCGTTGGCGCCGGTGTCTTCCTCGGTGCCGTCGTCTGCGGTGAACTTGTATTCCAGGAACCCGGCAGCCATCGCGCGGGCCTCGATCGTCGCGGTCTTTTTCGCGTCGTCATACTGGACATCCAGAACTTCGCCAACGTAGTACAGGATCTCGGACCAGGTGCCGTCTAGTAGCTTGATCTTGACGGAATGGGCGGTGCGGCATTCGATCGGCATGGCCTGATAGGTGCCGCCGGTGTCGTACCAGTAATTGCCGGTCGTCTCCGGCGAGAACTTGCTGTCTCCGTTGTCGACGGTGAACCGGTACAGACCGGTCGGCATCTTGCCTGGCGAGGCGAACGACACGTTCCAGCCCTCGACCTCGTACTTGCCCGCGTCGACCACCAGAAACGGGCCGCCGTCATCGTCGTGGATCGACGTGGCGGTGAATGACCCGCTACCGGATGAGGCCGGCGTCTGAATATCCCACGCCTGCCGCGTCGGTTGTCCCGCCTCGATAGCATCGAGTTGCGCCTGTGTGAGCCGCGTGGCCATCTAGTACGTCTCCTCGGTCGTCAGATCGGCCAGGTTCGCGTCGTATTCGTACTCCTCGAGCACCAGGTTGCCCGTCCATTGCGTCCCGCCTGGGGCGTTTCTGGGCGTCGAGGGCAAAGCCTGGATCGCGTACTTGCGCCCCCGCGCCTGCGCCGACACCAGAGCGGCCACCGGATCGGCCAGGGAATAATGCATCTGCTCGACTTGCGCCGCGGTCCAGGTCCGGTGATCGATGCGCGCGGAGAGGAACCAGGCAGGGCCGGACGACGAGCTCGCGAAATACAGCGTGCCGCTCGAGTCGGCAATTTCCGTCTGCCGCTCCGACGTAGTCGCCGTGTCTACAATCTCACCGTTGAAGTAGAGCCGATAATCCCAGGCCGAGTCCCAGACCGCGCAGATCGTATTGACCTGTCCGGCGATCGGCGTGACCGCACCCGATAGCGAGGCCCCGGAGGTCCGAAGCCAATACGCCCCGATATCGCCGGAGGAGTCCGCGTAGATCCCGAGCCTGCCGGCCGTCTCGCTGTGGTTGATCGGGTAAAACGCCGAGGTCGGCGCCATCTCGAACGGCTGCACTGTCTCCGGGATATAGAATGCCGCGATGGCCGATCCGGCCTGCGGGAACGTAAACGACGCGGCCGAAACGTGGTCCGCGGTCGTGGTTGTGTCGTAGTCGGTGCCGTCAAGCGTAGACTCTGACCATTCTGGGTGCGATGCGTTCTCGGCGAACGTGACAATCATCGGCCCGATGTAGAAGCTGTCAGAATCGGCCGTGCCGGCGGTCGAAAGGTTCATCCTGATCCGGCAAAGACCGGTCGACCAGTCGGCTGAGTAGACATGCAGCGAAACCTTGCGCCACTCCGAGAAGTCGTAGGCATCCAGCGCGATCGAATCGCTGTCCCCATTCTCCTGATAAAGCGACAAGTTCGCTGCGTCAGAGAATCGGCCCTTGAGCCAGACTGACATCGCCACCGTGCCGGCGCCAGACGCCATCGGGTTAGAGATATATTCGCCGTCCCCGCTGTCCCACTGTCCATCGGCGTAAAGGGACCGCGTCCGGCTGGCCGCGTGGGTCGTTTCGACTTTTAACGAATCCTCGCAGTCGTCGTGTCCGAAAGCGAATGCGCCGCTGCTGACGCTGCCGAACGTGATATCAGCAGAGTTAGCGCCTGATTTCTGCCAGCCGGTGTCGGTCGCGCCGTGACCGGCGGCCGACGTGTGAGGATATGCCGGGTAATGAATGTTCGTCTTCGCGCGCTCGAACACCTGGGCCGCGCCCGCCGGCGTCGGCACAACCCGACGGGAGTTGGCGGTCGTCCACAGGCCGCGCATCAGTTGGAGTTCGTGGTCCCAGACGTAGTTCTCCGCGTTGTCGCCCTGGGTCGACAGGTTGTAGCGTCCCGTCAGGTCGGTAAACGTGGTCGACCCGTCCTGGAAATCTGTCCCGGCTCCGGGAAGCGCACGATAAGCGACCTCAGAGAACCTGCCGAACCCAGGGTTAAACCACACCAGGGCGCGGTCGCGCTGCCACCGCTCGAGCTTCCCCCTGGTCGCGTCGTCCAGGTAGTCGACCGCCAGCGTGATCTGGTGCCGCGCGCGCCGCGGGGATCGGCCCATCCCGCCAGTGATGTACTGGTAGACCACGTCCTGCGAGATCCACTGAGGCGGCGCGAGCATGGCCGCCGGTTCGCCGTCAGGCGCGACAAGTTCTACCTCGTCGTATCGGTCGAGGGCGGTCGAGTTGGTCACAGACAAGCCCTCGGAAGACTCGAGGGTGTCGGACCGGACCAGGTTTAGGCGCGCTCCGTCGCTCATATGAACGCCTTTCCGTAGGCCCCGTTGGCCATGTCGATGTACGCGCCGGCCTTATCGAGCACGGTTGACCCGGGCATGGCCTTGGCCGCGTCGTTGACGGACTTATTGCCGCCACCGCCGAACGGGCTGAACGACGGCAAGCCTAGCGCCCCGAACAGTGCGGAGGACAACCAGCCGCCGGCAAGTTGCGCGAACGTCGAGACGAAGATGTTGGCGATAGCCTCGGCCGCGTGGTCTGCGTCGGTGATCGCCGTGGCGAATGCGCTGGCCATCGCGTTTTGGAACGTGCCGGCGACCTGGACCGCGGTAGACGAGAACTTCTCGGTCTTCGCGATGAGGTCGTCCATGCCGCGGGTAAAGTCGGTGTCCAGCCCGCCCACCAGGCCGAGCTCGTCCGGCGAGATGTTCATGGGGATACCCGCATCGGCCATGCCGAGATATCCGCGGTACGGGTTGGCTGGGTTGCCGGTAAACCAGGATGTATCGGGCGGCTCGATCGTCTTTCCGATTTCGCGGACCTGGCCGTTCGGCAACACCACAGTCTGGCCCGTTCCATACTCGTCGAGGAAGTCAACGAATGGCGTGTCTTCGTCGCCCTGACCCATACGGTGCCGACTGCCGCCGCGCGCCGAGGCGAAGATGTTGGTCCCCTCGCCGAATGCCCACTTCATCCTTTGAAGCTGCGCGATCGACCACGCGAGCGAATTAATTGCGGCTGTGAACGGGGCGAGGAACGGCTCGGCCAACGCCTCTTTTAGCCGCTTGGTCGCGTTGGAAAGGTTCGATTGCGAGTTGGCAAACTCCTCCGACTGCGCCGCGAATGAGGCGGACATGGCGCCGCCATACCGCTCGAATTCCTTGCGTGTTTCGGACAACTCGCCTTTGAGCGTCTGGATGACAGAGACGCCCTCGCTGTCGAACAGTTTGAACGCCAGCCGGACACGGTTGCTCTGCCCCTCGACCTCTTGCAACGCCTCGGCGATCTGGTAGAACTGCTGGTCGGGCGACAACTGCGTCAGCGCAGCCGCGTCAATCCCAAGTTCCTTGATCGCGTCCTTAGCCTCGCCGGTCCCCTTGGCGGCCTCCGCAACCCGCCGGGTCATACGCTGCAAGGCCATCGTCATCGTGTTGACCTGGACCCCGCCACGCTCGGCGACATACGACAGTTCGGACAGCCCCTCGACCGTCAGCCCCAGGCGATAGGACATCTTGGCCGCGGCATCGCCGGCCTCGGCCTGCGCCGACGTGAACTTGTAGACGGCGGTCGTAGCGGCGGCGACAGCAGCGGTCACAGCGGCAGCCGACGCGGCGAACTTCAACACGCGCGCGTCGGTCACGCCCAGACTGTTGGCGAGCGAATCAAATGCGCCCTTGGTCTGGTCCTTGCCCTGGAGGACAATCTCAACGAGTCTGCGTGTTGCCACGGTCTTGCTCTTCCTGGGCCATCATCCTGACCCGCAGATCGAAACTCGCTTCTGCCATCCCGCCGGCTACGATCTCACTAGGCCGGCACCCATACGTCTGGCCAAGTCCGTCGAGGATCTTGGCGGTTAGTCCTCCGTTTTCTCCGCGGAGGATTCGGGAAAACCCGCGGCGTCGGCCTGGACCTCCCCGGTTACCTCGGCGAACAGCGCAAACGCCAGATCGCCGAGATCCTGGAACGACACGACATCGTTCTCCTCGTCCGTCTGGTCGCCGAGGGCTGGCGAGATCATGACCGCCCGCAGTACTTTCTCGCACGTCTCCGCGCGGTTGCCCAGGCTCTCGGCCTGGAACTCGACCTTGCCGTCGTCCACGATCGCGAACGCCCCGGGGCCGAACGCTTGAAGCGCCATCGACATGCCCCACCGGCGGCAGAGAAAGTCGATCTCGTCGACCGTGTGGACGACGTTGTTCCGGTCTAGGATCTGCGTCACGCTACTCAACGCGGTTCCTTTCTACGCTACCGTCACGGACAGGCCAGTCGCGGCGACCCGGAAGGTGAACGGAGCCAAGCCCCGCGCCAACTCCGGCAGGTCGCCCATCATCTGGCAGCCGGTCAGGGTGAAGTTGTCCAGCACGATCGTGCCTGCGGTCCCAGCCTGCGCCTCGCCAACCGCGTTGTTCGCCAGCATCTCGTCAATCTCGGCCACCGTGTCGTTGCCGGTGTCGTCGTCTAGCTCGAGGTTGAACGTCGCGGTGATCGTCGGCCGACCGTAGATGATCGGCTGCGGCAGCACCGCAGAGCCGAGCCGCTGCCGGTCCATGCCGGTGATCTGCCTGGTGTAGGAGATCGACGCGCCGGTGATCCCAGCGATCGCCGTCCCGCCCACCGTGAACGTCCCGAGATCGCCCGGGATGACGAGTTCAGACGCCGGCGGTAGGGTCGGGCTGCCCGCGCTGTTCCCGCGCGTAGGCGCGCGCCCGATCAGGTCCACCGCGCAAGCCGAATAGTCGTTGTTCGCGAGGTTCCATGTAATGCCCGACCCGATACAGCCGTTCACGGTGAAGACGATGCCGTTCAGGTCGTACATCAGCGTCAGGCTGTCGTTCTCGATCGTGCTACCAATAACCCAGGTATGCGCCACGCTGGCGTCGGTGCCGAAGTGGGCATACAGGATTTCGAGGTCGTCCGCCTCGTCCGAATGCCCTAGGGTCACCGACCCGGACCAGTGGGTGTTGATGCGCCGTCCGACGTGCGCGGCGTTGCTGCCGAGCACCGGCGGAATCGGCCTTGACTCGTTGTAGGTCGGCGACACTCTGATCCCGTGCTGGTAGACGGGCGACGACTCCGCCGTGCCATACGAGGTTTCGGTGTCGAAGGCCACCCAGCCTAGAGATCTGTCATACTGCGCCATTTCCTAACCTACCAAGTTGGGCCGCCGGCGTAGCTAAACACCAGGGCTTGTGAAAACAGGATCTTGTTGTCGTAACTAAGCATTCCCTCGTCGGTCGAGCAGTCCCCGAACCCGACCCAATCGGCCCCGGCCACGTTGCGCCAAGTCGTCCGCGATGCATGGATCACGTTGCGGATGTCTTGCAGGGCGTTATTGGCCTCGGTGACCAGCGTCGCGCTGGCTTTCTTGCGGACCAGGATGTTGACCTCTACAGTCAGGGCAACGCGGTGCGACTTGTCGCCGATGTGCGTCCCGTCCGGCTCCATCTCCTCGGTCCCCATCTCGACCCAGACGACAACCTCGGCGTTATCGCCGAACGCCTGCGCCTGGTTGTCCACGACCTTGGGCGTAGTCTCGACGGTGTAGTCGCCGATGGACCCGCCGGCCGCCAGGGCGTCGATAAGCGTCCTGACGTTCGTGTAGACCTTCTGCCGCGCGCTATTTGCCACTGGCGAACTCCTTCGCGATCGCGTCGGCTATGATCTTTTCAATCGCCTTGCCCTCGCGGCGCTCTAGCTTCTCCATGTGCTTGCGCGCCCTGATGCCCTTGACCCATTTGGCGTAGACCCACCGGCCGCCGATCTTGAACCGCAGCGCCTTGGCTGATACCGGACCGTGGGCGCGCGTGCCTTCCTCGAGGTATTGAGCGTATTTCAGATCGGAGCCGTAGCTGGCAATCATGCCATCCTTGGAGAACGCGGGCTTGTACGACTTTTTGAGTCGGCCCGAACGAGTTCGGATAATGAGGTTGTGTGCCGCCCTCCACGCCTTCGCACCGCCGCCCGGCAACAGATACTTGTTACTCCGCTTGTGCTCGCGCACGAGGTGGGCAATGGCTTTGCTCAAACCAGCCTTCGTGCCAGCCTTCGTCTTCGCGTTGCCTTTGCCTCCCGCGATATTGCGGACAGCGTTGGCTTTCATCACCGCGCTCATTTCAAACGATGCGCTCACGGCAAAATCCTGTACGGCCACCAGGCGTCCGCTACCGACTCGGTTATCATGGCAGTCTCTAGTCCCTGGTTAGTCCCGCCGAACCCGCTATATCGAACGCCGGCCTGGCCCTCGACCGACCGCTGGCGCATAACGCGAATCAACTCGATCGCCCCGCCCATCACGTCATTCGGCACCGTCGTCCAGCCGCCCGTGTAGTCGATCTGCAACTGGTAGCCCCAAGCGCCACCCAGGGACGTGTGATTCCGCAGGTACAGCCGGCCGCTCGCAGCGGTCAGCGAGTAGTCACTCTCGGAAAGCGTCTCGTTCGTTTCGCCCTCGAACAGCGAAAGGATCGTGAACGTCTCGTCGGTGTCGACCGGCGCCGCCTTCAACCAGATAACCGGCACATCGCGAGGCGGACGGTTGACCGTCTCGGTCACAGCGCCCGACGTGATCCGAGCCCGATTGGTGAACCGCAGGAACGCCGCCGAAGCGAAGTTAATCAGGTGATCGATCTCGTCTTCTGCGTCCAGACCGGTCGCGTCGGTCACATAGGCCGCGGTCACGATCGGGTCAGTCGTTACGCTGATCGCCATGACGTACCTCCAATCGGTAGCCACCTGGGAAGACAACGACGTCGGCCTCGAAACACATCACGTCGGCCATCACGTCAAACATCTCCATGAGGTCGTCGTCGGTCGTCGCGACGTGCGCGGTGTTCATCACTTGGCCTTTCGAATCGGCGACCGGCGCCGCTCCTTGGTCGTCTTCGGCGGGTCGCTGATGATCTCGAGGTAGCCCATCGTCACGTAGTCCGATACGTCGATGGTCGCTTCCTCGCTGGTAAACTCAGTCCCTACGCCCCCGACGATCTTGCCGTTGAAGTCGAAATTGATGGGGAGAACGATTCTGTATTTCATGACTTCCCCTGGTCCTGGCCGCCGCACCTCATTAGGCGCCGGCAACCTGTCTTCGCCGAACCCGATCACGTAGAACGTCCCGGCGTTTTCGATAACCTTGTCGAGACTGATAGCCCCGGCGATGTAGTCGTGGCCCATCCCGACATCGGACCATGTCATGCCCGGTTCGTAGTCGACCGGGACGATGATCGGCTCGAGGCCGAGCTCAAGCGCAGCGTGCAGCCGGTGGCACCCCTCGAGCGCCGCCCAGACTCCGCGGTCCTCGCACCAGACCGCGCGGATCTTCGGCGGACCCAGGACAAGCATCTCCTCTTTCACCTTCTCGAGGTGGGCCAGGCGATACTCAGCGTGTACCGGCGAAATCTTCATCGTTCCTCGGCAGGGGGGACCGGAGTCCCCCCTTGGTTGTTGCCCGCGCTAGGCGAGGGCGGTGAACGAACCGCAGTGATGCATGTCCGGGTTGCCCAGGCCGTAATCGGCGTGAGTGCTGACCAGCAGCAGCGTGTTGTTGCTGGTGAACTCAACCGAATCGTTGAAGTTCACGAAGAACTGACCCGACCAGCCGACGCGGATCTTCTGCAACGGGCTGAGAACGATGTAATCGCGCTCATCCGTGGTGCGGACGCGGTTGACGTAGGGGTGGGTCAGGAAGCGATACCCGTGCAGTCGCTCACCGTAGCCCGTACCAGGATCGCCCCAGGTGATGCCCGTCTGCGTCATGTTGCCCTTGAGCACATGAGCCACAGCCGGGGTGGTGACGATGTAGTTACCGTTGACATCGGCCGCGCCCTCATGGGCGGCAAGACACTCACCAATGAACGTCTTGACGAGCGCATAGGTCACGGTAGCCATCGGGGTCTGGGTGTTGACGTTGGCGGCATACAGGATGCCGTCCTTCGGGTCGGTCGCATCGGTGTTCTGGGTCGCCGTGCCGTCGTAGCCACGGATAACCGCTCTTTCGATCCGGCGGACGATCTGCTCGGTGAGCTGCATCGCGATGGTGTCCGGCAGCGAGATACCCGGGGCGGTAAACGCCTCGTTGGCGATCGGCTGCCAGCCGCGAATCCAGTCCGGGAAGATCGTATCCGCACCGAACACGGGAACCGGGTCCATCTGGCCGGCGACCGTGCCCTGTCCGGGCAGGCCGGTAGCACCGCGCCGCCAGCCGACACTGGCCTGGGTGGACGGCCAGGGCGAGCGAATGCTCATACCGGCCGGCATGACGAACTTGTCGAGGATCGGCCAGATGTTGCCACTGACCAGGGTGAGGTCCACGACGGAGTCGGCGACACCGCGCGGGACCAGGTATCCACCGGAAGCGTCAACGTCGGTGACCAGATCGCCGGTCGCCTTGGTCAGCCACTCCGGCTTGCGGAGGCCGTGCTTGTCGTGGTACGCGGCCTTGATGAAGTTCTGGAACTCGTTGCGCCAGTCGTTGGCGCCCGACTTGCCGTGGTTGTCCCGCAGGATGGCCTTCACTTCGGCCAACTGCTCGACCATCGCGTCACGCTTCTTCTCGTCCTCCACCCGAGCGGTCTTGATCTGCTCGAGCTCATCCTTGGCGGCCTTGATGTCGTCGTGATCGACGGTCACCTTCTCGAGCCGCTCCTGGATGGACTTGAACTCAGCGCCGAGGTCTTCGATGCTCTTGTTCAGTTCATCACTCATGGTATCGTCCCATCCTTGGTCTGTTGTCGTCCGTCTTCTACGATGCTAGAACCCTTACCCGCTAGGCGCGGGCGCGGCCCCGGCGCAACTGTTCGACCATCGCCCGGAGTTGGGCGGCAGCCCTGATTTCGTCGTGCTTGTTCTCCATCCGCATCACGGCAGCCTCGATCTCGCGCAGACGCTTGTCGTAGCTGTCCAGCGCGGTGGTGACCTCGGCGGCCATATCGGCGTAGTCGTTGTATGCCTTGCTGATAACGCCCGTCCCGGGGTGCATCCCCTGGTTCACCGCGGATACCTCATCCAGCGCAGCCTCGTAGATCGTCCAGCCGCCGTGCTCGTTGTTCTCGTCGTACTCGACCGGCCGGAATCCCACCGACCACTCGGTCAGGTAGCCCTCGCGGTACTTGCGGTCCAGTTCACGGGCGAAATCGTCGCCCTGGTCGAACTGCACCGACAGCAGCAGACGCGTCCCATCGACCTTGGCCGATGCCTTGGCGAGGTTCGGGCGGAACGGGTCGTGCATCCAGTAGACCCGGCCGCGGGCGTTGAAGTCGTCCAGCAGCCAGCCCTTGCCGCGGTCGTTCGGGCCCTGGTGGATCACGTCGCCGATCAGGTCGGGGTCGCTGGTCGAGACGACGGCCACGATCGGCTTACCCGCGGGTGCGTCAATAACCTTGCCGGTGAATAGCTTGCGCCGCGTTTCCATGTCAGTCCTCCACTACCGGGATAGTCTCGCACCGGCAGTTGATAACCTCGCCTGCCGGGGCGCCGCTTGCCTGCGGGTGCATCATGCGGGTCGTTGAGCCGTTTTCGTCAACCAGTTCGAACGGCTCGCCAACCCTCCGCACTTGAGTGTCGGTGTTGTAATGGCTGGTCCGCGTCGACTCGTCTATCGAGGTCACCCACTCATGCTTCTTGAACTCCTGCCGGCCCATCTCGTTGAACCGCGAAGCGTTGTACAGCGTGCCGATCTCGGTGCGGGCGATGACCTCGGCCTGGGACTTGGACCAGCGCGACCATTCTTGGCGTATAGCCGCGGTCACGAACGCTTGAGACTCGCCCTGTTCGCCCGCCGTCTTGACCGCCTCGACCACCTTGTCCGCTACGCCCTCGATCCAGCCCGGCCCAGTGTAGTCGCGGAGCCACCGCTGGCGGGCGAGCATCGTTTCCTCAGTCTCCGGGGCGAACGTCAGCGCCTTGCGCCGGTCGTGCCACGCTAGAGCCTTGCCATCTACGAGCTCCTGGATGCTGGCCACGCCGACCTCGGCAGCCTCGCGGTGGGCCGGCGCGCACGCGCCCTCGACCGCATCGCCGAACTGCTGGGCGATCTCCTTCAGCCCGTTGGCCGCGGTCATGGCGGCAAGCCCGGTCAGCCCGTGTTCGTCAATCGCATCCTTGACGATCTCGAGGGTCTTGGTCTGGAACTCCTTAGCCGCAGACCGAAGCGTCCCGATCGTCCCTCGCTCGAGGCGGGCCAACATCCGCTGTCGCTGAATCACGAAGCGCGAGTCGGAAGCCCGCTTGCGGATATCGGCGTTCGTCAAACCCTTGAATCGCTTCTCCGGCTCTGGCCCGTCCTCGTCGTCCTCGGCCGGCTGGAATGTCAGCCGCGGCATCATATCCGCTTCGGCGGCCATCTCGTCATCGAAGCCAAGCCCGTAGCGGGCGTTGACAGCGGCGAATGACATGCCCATGTCCCAGACCTGGCGCGCAATGCCGACCATCTCCTGCTGGTCCTCTTGCAGCGCGGCGACCTTCGACAGGTCGAACCGGACATACGTCTCGATGTTCAGACCCTCGACAAAGAATCGGTCCCAAGCGTCCTCATAGGATCGCAGCAGCGGAACGAGCGTCTGCTGCCAGTAGAGCTTAATGGCCTCGGGCGCGCTCTTGAACTGCGCCGCGTCGTCGTCACCGATCAGCACCGGCGCCATCCCGTAGACGTGACAGATCTTGTCCTTGGCCGCGCCCTGCCATGCGAGGATGTCGATGTCCTCTTTGGTGAAGTCCGGGTTGCCGAGCTTGAGCCCGCCCTCAAGGACGAAGTCTCGGGACGCTTGCCCCTTGCCCGGGCGGCGGGCGGCTAGATGCTTAATCAGTTGGTCGTACTGCTCGTCAGTTAGCGGGTGTTCGTACTCCGCCACTAGGCCGCGCTCGCCGCCGCGGGATATCATGTCCTCTTGCAGCGTGTCGCCCATCGCGTCGATGCCGACCGCAGCCGATGCGGCTTGCAGCGGGGACACGCCTCTGAACGGGTTTGATGGGTTGTCCTGGCCGATCCACAGCACGTCGCTGGCCGGCGCGGTGCCTGCGCCGTCGCTACCGTGCCGGAACTCCCAAGCGTACAGTCCCTCGGCCGCGCTGACCTTCTCGCGCCAGTTCTTCGGGTCGATCCATGGCACGAACCCGCGCGCCTGCCGGCCGCCACGGTAGTCGAGCAGCCAGAAGCACTCGCCCCGTAGCTGCCTCATCATCGTCGTCCAGCCGATCAGCCGGCGGGTGGTGAAGCCCTGGGCCGGCTTTTCGAACAGGCGACGCACCTTGTCGTCCGGCCCGACCTCGGTCTCCATGTCCTCGGGGTCCGACACGTACACCAACGGCACGCCCGCGGCGTCCTTGGCGATGCGGTCGATGCAGGCGTAGGCGATCGCGCTGGCCGAGTAGGCCGAATCGAGAACGTTGCCCATGCCTCGATGGGCGCGGACGTCCCCCGTGTAGCGGCCGTTCAGCCAGTCCGCGTTAAGCGTCCCGGTCGACTTCCCGACCAACGCCTGGCCCGCCAGCTTGATCCGCTTAACGAAGCTCATGTCGCGACCCTCACGCGCGGCGCCCTGCCGTACATCGCCAGGCCCATCACCATGTACCGCAGAGCATCAGGGAAGTGGTCGTAGACCTTGAGCGGCTGCTCTTTGATCTCCCGGCCTTCCCGCTCGTCAGGGTAACGGTATTGGTCCATAGAATCGATGAAATCCGGCGGCGTCGTGGAAGCGTTGATTCGCAGCCGCTTCTGTCGCAGCAACGACTCAACCTTAATGATTCCGTCTTTGATGCTCGACCGCTCGAGCGATATACGGTTGCGGGGCGCAGGAACGGCGTCGATGCGCGCAGCGTTTAACTGTGCGATGGCATCCGGGTCGGCCGGGTCGCAGAACCAGCGGCGAATGCCATAGCGTTCCTGGTACGCCTTGACCTGCTCGACCAGCAGCGGCGTGGTTAGGTTCGGCTGATATAGACCGTCGATGATGTCTAGCCGATCGTCACGGTCTACGCCGCCGATGGCAACGCACGTCGGGTTCGTGAACCCGAAGTCGATGCCGCCCCAATACTCGCGGTACAGGCTGTAATCGGGCTCCCCGTGGAACACATGTTCTGATTCCGGCGTGAAGTCTTTGTACACCTTGCCGGCGAACGTTACGAACTCGGCCAGATACTCCTGGCGGAACGCCCACTCTGGCAGCAGGTCTTTCGCGGCGTCGATCTCCTCGGCATCGAGATACGGGTTCTCGTAGCTGGTGGCGGTCCAGGACATCCACTCGCCGTGCTCTGGGTCTTGCCCTAGGCGATAGAGCTCGTAGAAGTAGGTGCGGCCGTCAGGGCTCGAGATGAACAACGCCTTGCCCTTGCGGTCGGACAGGGCGGCGCGCAGGTCGTACTCCCAGACCCGGCGCAGGTTCGACAAAAAAGCGGCCTCGTCAATGACGACGAGGTCGAGCCCTTCACCGCGGAGCGTGGCCGACTCGGCCGACAGGACGGCGAGCCAACCTCCGTTCTGGAACACGATTTCCTTGTCGGCCTCGCGGACGGTCGCACCCGGCACCGCCTTGGCCATCTGGCGCAGTTGCTTCCAGCCGATCTTGGCTTCTCGCGAGGTCGGGCCGACCCACCAGGCGGCTCCACCCTCGGCGGCGCACGCGAAGATCATGGCAACGGCGAGCAGGGTCTTCCCGAACCGGCGGCCGCAGGACACCACCTTGAATCTGGCCGGATGCTGGCGGATTTCGTTCTGCTTGGGATGGAGGTAGGGCATCCGCAACTTCATGACCCATCCCCGCTCGCCGACCAGTCGATCTCGATGACCGACGCGTGCATGTCGATCTCGTGGCGCTCGATGAATAGTTGGAGATGCTTGCCAAGGAGTTCGAGGGCGCGGATCTGGTCGGACTGGCGGGCGCTGTCGTCATAGGCGATATCGCGCAGGCGGGCCAGCACCATCTCGGCGTTTATGCCGGTTGCGGCGAACTTCTCGCGGGTCAATTCGTTGACCTTGCGCTGCACAATAACATTGGATAGTAGCCTGGAACCCTGCACCTGGGCGCCTGATTCGGCGTATCCCGCGCGAATAGCCGCGGCCGTCGCGTTGAGATCAACGACGTACTCGCGGCAGAATGCCTCTTGTTTTAGTGTCAGAGTGTCCGCCATTGCCGCCTAGCGGGGCGACGGCTTCATCCGTGATAGGCGTGTGTGCCGATCCGTGGCACCATGACTGCGACTACCGCCGCCCGTGGGCAATGTACGCACATGCGGTGTAGCATTTGTGCTACATTATTGCGGGAGCACTCTGCACGGTTGCCAGGCGAGGCCAAGTGGTAGGCGGGTGACGATGGCGCGCACCACGGTGACGTTGATCCTGGACCGTCTAGCGAAGTCCCTGACCTGGTGGCGGCGCAGGCCGCAGCGCGAGGCGAGTTCGGTGTACGTCAGGCCGGACCGCTGGTAATAGACCATGAACCGCCGGTGCACCTCGTCAACGTCTTCGATGGGTAGTGTCGGCACGCCTCCCCCTTTCGTCGTACCAGACCCCGCCGCCTATGACGACGGCTACGAGTAGCAGGAAACCGCACATGTAGAGCGCGATGGTCATCGGCGTATCCCCCGGATAAGCTCGACCACGACGCAGAGCAGCAAGATCAAGGCTATCAGCAACATCATCGGCGCCTCAATATCCGAAGCCTGAACACTCATTCGTCGCCCCCGTTTCGTCGGTAGGCCACAACGGCCAGAAAGAGGACCGCCAAAAACGCCCAAGAATACGCTGCCATATAGCCGTCAGCGCCGCTCATATTTCGCGCCCCACCTGGCCGCCTTGGTCGCGTCCATCGTCAGCCTCGGCGCCAGAGTTCGGAGAATCGCTGCCGCGATATACTCGTTCCGACCTATTGGTTGCAGCAGGTGGTCGTATTCTTTGTGAGTTGCCAGCACCGCTATCCGCTTCGGGTTCGCGTTGCATAGGAACGCCAGTGTCGCGATACACGCTCTTGCGTAGTTCATCGTCCGACATCCTCCATGCGGCAAGGCCCCAGAAAAAGATGTACAGGCCAGCGGCGACGAGCAGAAAGCAAACCAGGAACAGGAAATTAATCATCCTTGTTTTCCCCGTCCGGGTCGTAGATACCGAGCCGCCACAGCAGCCCGAAGGCGCAGGCCAGCATCAGCCCGGCGCAGATGCGGGCGATAAGCTCACCCACGGTCAGCCGCTTCTCGGCGTAAGCGCATCTCGGTCGCTCGGTGCCGCTTGCGTATCTCGTCCTCGTGCGACATGCCGTGGGCTACGATGGCGGCGAGGATGAGCCCGACGACGGCGCCGGCCGGCACCAGCAGGCACGCTGCGAGGATGAGCGCTTCAATCATCGCACCCGACCTCCGCCAGCCAGTCGTCCACGGTGCCACGGTAGCCCAGGTCGCCCAGGGCTTCGGCGAGGGCGTGACGCAGCTTGGCGACCCTGACGATCAACCTCGCTACCTGCTTGTCGTGCCTGATCTGCTCTTTGGTTCGGTTCACGCAGTCCATCACTCACCTACTTTCTCAGCCACCAGAACAGGTCGGGCCACCAGAAAACAGCCTCTTCCACCTGTATCTGCACCGTGTCACTGTCGGCCGACGCCCGTGCGTAGTAGTAGCCGACCCATGCGTTACGCTCGCGCTGGTTCTCTACGTCCTGGGCTATCGCAATGCCCAATACCAAAAAGACTATGACCAGCCACGCGCCGAGTACTCGCTTCATCCCCAACCTCCCAACATGTCGTAAGGGTCTGGCACGCCCTCCGTCTCACGCAGTCCGTTCGGCCCGGTCCAGTGTGACGACGGCAGCGTGTCGTGCATCGGCACACACGGCTGCGCGCCCTCGCAACAGGCGACAGCGCAGTTACGCGTCTTCCAGCGCATACCGCAGACTGGGCACAAGTGCCGCCCTTGGTCGACGCCGAACGTCGGGCACAGGTCGGGGTCGACCCGCCCCTCATCCAGTGCGTCAGCGTAGGCGATAGCGCACTCGCGCGTGCCGTACTCCTCGAGCGCCCAGCGGTAGCCGGGCCGGTCGAGGTGGAAATACCGCTCGTCGTCTCGCGGGTTCAGTGCGTCCGCGTCGGCCAGTGCCTTGGCCAGCTTGCGGCACTTCTCGCTGCAATACTTCGTGCTGTGGTGGAAGGTGATAAAAAACATGCCGCACATCTTGCAGTTGAGAGCTATCATCCTTCGTCCCTCCATCGTTTCAGACACGGCACCTCCGGCAGGTCTTCGCTGTCCATCGACCCCTCGAGCCGGTTGATGTACTCCTGTTGGGCGCGGATTGTGCGGTGGGCTTCGTCCAGGTCGCGCTCGAGCTCGGCGCGGGTAGCGATTCGGCCGTCGTAGGTCATACCATCACCCCCAGCACTTCAAGCGCCTCCTCGACGCTAGCGACAGTCGTAACTCGGCCGCGCCATTCGCGGTGCCAGCGCAGTTGACGATCGTTTAGTCGCTGTTGGCTCGGCGGCTTGCTGCCGTCCTTCACCTCGAGCAGCAGGTTGCGCCCCATCCAGCCGACGAGCAGGTCTGGGCACCCGTCGCCGACCGCGGCGAGAGTCTGGACGGTTGCGCCGATGGCGCGCATGGCTTCGACAATCTCTGGCTGGTTGGCGTCGATTCGCGGGGCGCGTCTCACCTGGTCACCGCCCTAGTTTTGGAACCGAACCAATCCCCGGCTATCGGCTCCATCAACTCGCCATCCGGTCTTTTATATGTTTCGCCGGCCAGCTCGCCCCTTATCGCTGCGACCTGTTTTGGGGTACACCCGCAGTTTTCGGCTAGCCTGACCGTTGCCGATGCATACTCGCCTTGCGTGATCTTGCCTGACATGTACGCCTCTGCGATCGGTGGGTATAGCGCGCCGAACTTGATGTCCGCGTCCGAAAGTTTCGGCTCTGGTAACGCAGTTCGGGCCGCGGCAGCCTGTTTGTTGACCTCATCCAGTACTGCCCGCGGCGACGGCATGGCACGCGCGTCCTCGCGGATGAACAGCGCAGTGAACGCGCGGTCGACCTTCTCGGCGTCGGTGCCGGTGAACGCACGGAGGTACTGGTCGATGGCCTCTTCGGTCAGTGTGAGCATCCGCGCCCGCTGGGCCTTGCGGATGGCCATCAGAATCAGGTCGTCATTCGTTGCCTGCACGGCGATTCCTTTCCATGACGCGGGCATATGCCTCGTCGGCCTTGTCCAGTTTCTGCTCCAAGAAGGTCTTTGGCGTCCGTCTTTCGTATAGGACGTCGGCGTACCGCTCGATGACGACCGACGCGGACCGCTTGGTCCAGGTCTTGTGAATCGTCTGGGCGAGCATGTCGACGGCTGGGATTTCGGTGACCTCGGCGAGGCGGGCGATTTCTTCGAGTTGCTTCTGGGTGGCGTCGGCTACGCAGGGGACGTTGGCGGCTTCGGGTGGGAGCCCAACCTCTAGTCCGGTTCTCGGTACGGCTGAGTCAAATGGCACAACGCTCGCGCGCGCGTCATCAACATCTCTTACACCAGAAGGCCCAGAAGGCCCAGAAGGTCCCAGCGCGGGATTGGGCGGAGATTCGCGATTATCCGCGGACAATCCCGGATTATCCGTGGAGAATCCAGGCAATTCACTGTCAGGCTCGCGAGGGTGGACGCTCTGGTGGTCTGCGAACTTGTTGATTTGTATAAGCTTATAATTATCCGCGGAGTATCGTGTAATAAACCCAAGTTCGGCGAGCTGCTGAATCGCGGCCTCGGGGTCGGCGAGGTCGTCCAGGTTCAGCTTGCGCTTGATCCACTTCGGGCGGTCCTCGAGTCGGCCAGACCTGTCGGCCACGCACCAGAGCCCGGCGAACAGCAGACGGTGGGTGGCTGGCAGATCGGCGAGGTCTTCGTTGTCCCAGAACCCTGGCTTGATGTTGCGCGTCCTGATTGCTGCTCGCCTACGTGCCATCACGCAGCCCCCCACCCTACAAGCATGACATCGCCGAGGGCCGACATCAGAACGTCAGTCGGCACAGCCACGCTTTTCGTTGTGTATCCATGATTTTGCGCGGTGGTCCAGCCGTACTCGTCGAGCCACCGGCGCCCGTATTTCGTCACGGCGAGCCGCATCGTGTGGAACGGTAGCAGGTAACAGCGCTTGGTCGGCTGTATGGCGTAGGCTATAAAATCACAAGCCTGGTCCTTAACGGCCCATCCAGGCTTTTTCTGTTCGTAGACGCTCCAATACTCAAGGAGAATGTCTCCGTAGTCGCGCGTCCTTACCTTTTCGTCCACGGCAACGGTCCGGCCCGGCAAAATCAGCAGACGGTCAATCCCGCCCCGCTGCCACCAACCGTCGTGTCTCATGTCGTGGAATGCGATAAGGGAGGGAAAAGCCTTTTTATAGACTTCGCCCCACCAGTTTTGGTCGGACTGGCTGTGTGAGTACTCGAGGCATTGCTTGAAATCATGCACCACGGTCATAGCGAGCCAGCCTCGTTGCCCCAAGCCTCCCAGCCGTCCCGAGGGTCGCGGCAGAACAGCTCGATCTTTGCGAAATCTGGGTACATGGCGGCGATCGCATCGCGGACAGCGTCCGGCTTCGTGCTGTGTTTCTCGCGCCTGTGTCGGATGATTGACGGCGGGCGGGCTGGCGCAGGCGGGGCTGGGATATCGCCCCTGGTCCCGACCAGCAGAAGTTCGTGTTGCTGGCGGAAGTAGTAGCCCATCCCGATGATTTCTTTATCCCATACCGCGCAAGTTCGGTAGTTGAATCCCCACGCGGCGAGCACCCTCAGCGATTCCTCTAATTTTGGGCTGGTCGCCCATAGAAAAAGGATTGCATCCTGCGCCGCGATATCCCCAACCGGTAACGCACATATGTCGTCGATGTCCATTGTTGGGTATTGGTTTTCGATCGCGCGCGACTCGGTTTCTGTGTAGTCGTATTTCCAGGGTGGGTCTGCGTAAACGACCGGGAATCGTTGTGCGAAAGCCAGCGGATGCTCACGCTTGGCGAGTTCGACCACCTTGGCCGTCCTCTCCTCGCGGCGCTTTTCTTGCTTGGCCGCCCGAATTTCCTTGGCCCGCCGTAGTATCTCGCTTTCGCCTCGAGCGACGACCTCGGCCTGTTCGTCCTTCGGCAGTGAGGCGAGGTCGGCGGCCGCGCGAATGCTGGCCCTGCCGCTATCCATTGCGTCTACCAGCTCTGGCGCGCCTTTATCTACGACGCCTTCGGCCAGTGCGGCGGTTCGGTAGCTATCGAATCCTGCCTTTTTAGCCGCTTCGTGTTTGTCTAAACGGTGCACATGTGCACCGTTTTTGTTCGGCCTGCCCTCGCGCGCCGTCAGCGCCTTTTTGATGGCCACCCGCTCGCTCGGCAGCCAGGGCTTGTGCGTCTCGTTCTCATCGAACTCGGCCTGTAGCGGGTCGTCGAGGTCGATAACTCGGGCCGGGATAGTCTCGCGACCCAGGCGCCGGTGGGCAATCAGGCGACGTTCTCCGAAGATGAGGTTCAATTCGCTGTCTACGCCGATAGGCTGTAGCAGCCCCAACCTTTGGATACTCTCGGCCAGCGCCAAGATATCGCCGTAGTCTTTCCTGTGTCGTCCCGATACCCGGACCAGGTTGACGCGGACGTCCTTTTCCAACGCTCGCTCCTTCACAGCAAAAACAGCGGCGCCCCTGGTCGGCAGATCGGGACCGCATGGAGCCCGAAACCAGTTGCGCCGCTGTTAGTTATCATAGAAAAACTCCATGTTGCCCGACCTGCCGTTGAGCACTCTACCATTCAAGGCGTCTGCCATCAAGTGTTTTCTGCCGAATGGACAAGGCAAAATCTTTTACCTTGCCGCGCCTGCCTTGCCCAGCCTTGTGCAAGCCCAGCCTGCCCTGCCGCACCCTGACATGCCCAGCCAGGCCAAGCCGTGTCCAGCCGTGCCTGCCTTGCCTGGCCATGCCCTGCCAAGCCGTGCCTGGCCGTGCCCCGCCTTGCCTGCCTTGCCAAGCCTCGCCGTGCCAGACCTCGCCCCGCCCCGCCTCGCCGTGCCAGGCCTGCCTTGCCCCGCCCAGCCAAGCCGAGCCGCGCCTTGCCGTGCCTGCCTTGCCGTGCCGGGACGTGCCGCGCCAGGCCTCGCCGTGCCTGGCCGTGCCTTGCCGTGCCTGCCGTGCCGTGCCCCGCCTTGCCAAGCCGTGCCCCGCCTTGCCTTGCCTCGCCACGAAACCAACATCTAGGCGACCGCAACCTTCTCGAGCGCCGCGAAAACACTCGATAACTCGTGCAACTCGCTGTAACGACGCCGCCATTGCTCGGCTTCTCTCAACGCGCGAGCCAATAGAACCGCCCGCTTCTCGGGGTCGGACAGGATATCTTCGACGCGATCATACTGGGCGAACGCGCCGACCCCGCCCTTAGCATCGGCCACGGTGACGTAATCGAAACGTCGGACCGGCGCGTCTGGGACGTCCTCAAAGACGACCTGGATAGCCCGGATCGTCTGCTGTGCGTTCCGCAGATAATGAGCCTCGGCCGCTTTCTTCACCGACAGGTCAAAGATCTGAGGGTGCAGCGGGTTTGCCTTGTCGCGGGCCTCGTCGCGCACGATGTCCGCGGTCAGCGACCCGCGTGCGTCTCGTATCCGCTCGAGCTCGGCCCCGGCGACGTCGGCCTTGACGCGGGCTCGAAACCCGGTTTCCCACTTGTAGAACACAGGACTAGGCATCATCACGTCCCTTCACTCGGAAGCGCCCGAAGTCGCCGCCCTTCTCCGGGCGCCACTCGCCGATGCCGACACCGAAGCCGGCTAGGTTGATGAGGTTGACGATAACGTCTGGCGTTATCATATCCGGGTTGTATTCGATGGTGATGTCGACCGACCACGTATCGAACTGCGGGCGATAGCGTAGGTCGGCGGACCCAGCCCCGACGCGGACCGGGTCTTCCCTGATCTGCGGTTCGCTGCAAGTCATCTCCACGACGCCGCGCGAGTCGTTGCACTCGATAAACATAGACTTGCGGACGAGGGTCTTCTCAACGCCGATGTCCTTGTGGGCGGCGCCGACGATGCACTTGGCCAGGGCGGACACGGGGACTCCATTCTTTCCGTCTGCGGTGTAATACGTGGCGGCTTCGGCTTCGGCCTGCGGGTCGCACGCCTCGATATTCTTGGTTTTCCTGCCGGCCTTCTTCTCGCGCATTTGCCTCCGGGACTTCTCATCCCAGCAATGCTGAATGAGCGGGCTGATTCCCTCGATCGTAACGCCGATTCTCTCAACCTTGATCGGCTTGAGCGTGATAGTTCCTGCTGCCATGATTGACCTTTCTGTTTATGGACACCGCTGATGCGGCATCCAGTTTGCTGCTGGCCTATGGCTTCCGAATGAATCCTTGTAGGCCAAACAGCAGCCCGTCGGGCCGGTCCGGTTCCGCCGCTACCGTAGGCGAACGGTCCAGGCCAGCCCTCAGGGTGTACCGAGCAACCCGGGTCTGCCCGGCGCGCGTCTGCACGTCGACCAGGTCGCTCGCGATATCGTGTCCACTCTCCCGCAGGTCGTTTATCCTGGCGGCCAGGCGGTTGACGCCGAGCTCGCGCAGCGCCTCGAGCGGGGTGATTGAGCCGTGTCGGCGGATGTAGGCTAGGACGGCTTCGCACTGGTTCATCGACTCAACCACCAGCCGACCAGGCGGCATACCAGCCGCATCATCCAGTTCAGCAGGTACAGCGCCGCGACCAACGCAGCGACGAACCCGCCCCAGAACAGCAGCGTGTCGCCGCCAGCCCATTGCGTCACCATTCAGCCTTACCTCCACCGAACGCCGCCAGCAGCAGCTTGGCGACCATGACCCAGAACGCTACGCAGAACGCCGAAGCGACCAGCCAGGTGGCCGCGACAGCGATGGCCTCGCTGACGTTGCGGAAAACCCCCGGTTTCGTATCCATGTGTTCCCTCCGAATGATTAGCGGCGCCGGCTTTCGATCGGATAGGTTGCGCGACCCGTCTTCGCGCTGCCGGTGGAGATTGCTTCTCACCATCACGGCCCTGCTCTCCCGACCGTGGGCGGCATTGCCGACCCCGTACCGATTGCCTGCCGGCGCCGAGCCCATTACCAGTCCCGCCCGACTTCGTGCCGGCGGCGGTCATCGAAGTACTCGCCCAGCCCGAAGCGCCGATTGATGCGGTCGCGCTCGAACTTGGCCTCAGCTCGGAGGTCGGCTCTGACGGCGAGTGCCCGCCGCTCCCTCCGAGTCATCCGCTTGTACTGGTGCTTGGCCGCGTAGTGCGCCGCAGGCTTCGGCAACCCGAACCCGTAGCACCGCCGGCCCTCGCGGAACGGCGACCGATACAGCCGGAGCCCGTGGGCGCGCGGCCACAGCATCTCGATCTGCCGCACGTTCTCCTGGTGCAGTTTCACCACCGCGTCGAGGTCTGCGTGCATGGCCGGCGAGTCGCCCAACTGCTCATCGAACGCGACGTAAAACGCCTTGCTCAGCAGCGCGAGCGCGAGGTTAGCCGACGCCTCCGTCTCTAGCGAGCAGCCGGCGGCGCGCTCGGCGAGGTTGCGGCCGACGCCGTAGAAACTAGTCCTTATCATCGCGCACCTCCGCCATCTGCTCGTCAGTCAGGCCGACCCGGTTGCCAACCATCTTGAGATAGCGCGCGTGCTCTCGGCGCAGTTCGTCCAGCGGCGGCAGCGGCTCGTCGGGTCCGTTGAGGTCGCGGTGCATGATGATGAGTTGCTTGATGGTCCCCATTACCGCACCCCCTTAGCGTTGCAGACATCGCAGCCCACCATCGGGTCGATGGGCCGGCCGCAGATCGCGCAGGTGGGGGGAGCGGCGGGCGAGGTTCCGTCCTGCTGCTGGCCGGAGGTGGGAGAACCAGCACCAGCATCGCCCGCCGCGAGGATCTCGGCCTGGCGCGCCTTGAACATGGCGGTCAGGTCGTCGGTCCAGCCGTGCGACCGAGCCTCCGCTTTATAGGTCGCGCAGACCGTCTTGAGTTGGTCGATGTCGTCGCAGTCGCGGACGGCGCGCAGCGCGTGCTCCATAGCCGCGGCGTTGCCCTCGCGCGTGTTGCTCGCGTCAGGGTCGTGCTCAGAGTTGTCGAGAAGGAAGAAGCCTTCAAGGCACCGCTTACGGGCGTAGCTGGAACTGCTGCCCGTGATCTGCGAATCGTCCATGCCCTTTCGGGTCAGGGGCTCACGCGCGAACGCGGACACGCTCACGCTGTCGCCGTCGACCACCAACGTGGCCGTGGCCTTGACGTAGATCCGCCCGCCGACCTCGGCGATGTCGTCGGACAGGACGAGCGAAGCGGCGCCGAGCAGCGGCTTGACGGCCTCGAGAATCGTCTCAGCGTTGCGGTACTTGTACCCGCCGAAGTCGTTTTTGAGATTCTTGGGGACTTTGACCTCTTGCTGGATCTCGGCGAGTTTTGCGTGCGCCGTCGATCCTTTGGTAGTCGCAGCCATGTGTTACCTCCGTTTTGTCGGGCGGCGGCTGGCTGGATACCATGACCGCCGCCCCGCGCCACCGGGAGGCTATCGCCCGGGGCCTCCCGGCTTGTCACCGGCCGAACTGCCGGCGCCACTCTTGGCCGCCTGATGCGCGGCCCACCTGTCAACGTCCACCACCCGATACCGGATCGACCGACCGAAGCGGTGGTAAACCGGCCCGCGCCCTTGCCGCCGCCATGCCTTAATGGTCGACGGCTTGACGTTCAACTTGAGGGCCAATTCCATTGTCGTGAGAAATTCATTCATCGCTGTTGAACTCCTTTTAGCCCACGATATCAGTGATACCCTGGGCGGTCAAGGATTATTTTCGGCGATTGTGGGTTATTTTATTGGGCCGCCCAGACCCCGGCCGCCGCGCCTAGCAGGAACGCCAAACCAACGCGGAACTCGGCCCACGTCCGCGCCAGCCAGCCGGGTTGGCGGTCTTTCGCCATCTGTAGAGATAGTGCCATAAAATCGACACGACGCTGCAACGTGTCGACCTCGAGCGTATGCAAGACAGCCGCCCTCGCGGCGTCGGCCTTCAGGTCTTCGACAAGCCACGTCAGATCGACGCACCAGCGCGCGAGGGTGTCCGCTGGTAGGGTGGCCAGGGCGTCAGCTTGCGCCGCTCTCGCGGCGTCTCCGTGCGTCCTCGACGGCTGCGCGTACACGGTCGAGAATGTTGCGGCCGCGAGCGTCAGCCAGATCGCGGTCAATGCGAGCAATCGCCGCCTCGGACTCGGCCACCGCCTGAGCGTTGCGATTCTCATAGGCTCGCCGCCTCCATTCTTCCGCCCGCTTGCGGGCCTGCTCGAGTTCGCGCTCATGGCGGAACTTGATCCCCAGCAGGACACCGGCCACGGCCAGGATCGCGTACAGCCACCAAGGCAGTTTCACGACGGCTCATCCCCGCCCTTGGCCTTCGCGAACTTGCCGGCCACGTTGCCACCGACGAATGCGAAGAAGACGCCAAGAATGATATCGCGCACGTTGCCGGGGATCTCCGGCGCAGCGGGCGGATTGCCGGTGGTGTAGATGTAGATGTAGGCGTAGGCC
>Ga0272440_1000482_pt1 | contig 33671 bp, 2 predicted proteins | sample SSMMMBAug17_FD_192440 | JGI IMG/M metagenome (GOLD analysis project Ga0272440, IMG submission 192440) | Marine sediment archaeal communities from Little Sippewissett salt marsh, Falmouth, MA, United States - SSM-MMB-Aug17 | ecosystem: Environmental > Aquatic > Marine > Wetlands > Sediment ... | reverse complement strand
GGATTCCATCCCAATGAATAATATCCACCTACTACACTGTTTGAACTGAGTTCAAAATAGAGTTGATCCTCAGTAATGGTCACTGCGATGGGCTGAACAACAGTAAATACGCCAGTTTCCTGAGAACGATACAAAAGCGAATAACTGTCAGGCTCCGCAGGTTTATACGAGAAGCCCATATTGGTTTGATCAAAGCCAATGACAATATTTCCATTGGCTGAAACACCGCCATCAAATCGGGTTATGGTCCAGATTCTATTGATTCGTGTGTCGATGTTATCGGGTAAATCGGTGTTTGTGTAGGGTTCGCCTTCAGTGGCATCACCTTGATCTATTAATACAGAATCCCCGATATCCGCAATATAATCATGATTATGGATAATCATGCCTTCATGGTCGCCAATGGTTTGAATACCAATGGATTCCTTTCCAATACCATGAAGTTTTCGAACCAATATATATTCAATCGTTTGATCTGCTGAAATATCATTTTTCGTCAGTGTATCAAGATCAGTATTAACAGTGGTTGAAAGCCCTCGCCAGGGGGTGTCTGCTGAATTGATTCGATAGGCCATATTAAAGGAGTCTTCGTTGAGAATATCAGGATGCATACTATAATCGCACGTTATTGAATAGGATTGGTTTATGTTGACCGGAAATATGCCAAAATAATGAGAAAAATCGATTGACAGCCAGTCATCTGGTTTGGGGATTTCACCAGGACTTTGATTCACCGCATAGATATGAATGCCGCTTAATAAAGAATAACTTCTGGCCTGTGCATCAATGACAGCCCAATTGTCAACAGTCAGACTGGTAGATAATGCGTACTCACTATAATCACTGGCACTGATATCGCCAATGGGCGCTTTTGATGCCATCCAGTCAGAATCATCCATGTTTACAAGTGATGCATGATTTTGATTGCTGGTGATATCGCTAAGTTCAATGTCAGAATTATGATCAAAGCGGTAATAGGCAAAAAGACCGGATTCATTTCCATTTAGCTTATGACACATGGCATTTCTGATTTCATTTTCAGTGCGTGCGATATCCCAGATGCGACATTCATCAATGATCATATCGGCAAACGCATCCCCGCTCCAGTTACTTTTCGCAATATAGGCATTTGATCGTGTCACTATTGATGACTGATTCATGGATTGACTGCTTCCAATGGCGCAGCCATTCATATATAAGGTTGCCACATGCCCTGCAGAGGTGACTGCCATATGAACCCATTGATTCAGCGGAATTTGTTCATTGCCTGTTATGGTTGTTGGCGAATCCGCATTATAAATCTGGAAAAAAGGCATTCCTGGTGTTTCACTTGAAATACCGATGACGATATTATTCGATGCCTCTCCTGCGCCAATATCGACAATATGACATCCAGCAGTATAACTTCTGACATAAACCCATGATTCAATCGTAAAATATCCACTAAACCACACGCCATCCGGCAATTGGACATAATCATCATTGCCATCAAAAGAAAGTGCGTTTCCAGGGCCGGGAATGGATTTTAATCCCAGTGTGTAATAGCCATCGTTTAAGTTTTCATCGCTGATTTCAAAATAAATGCGGTCATCAATGGTGTTAATATGAACCGGCGAAATCACTGAAAAAATTGCATTTTCATCTGAACGATAGAGAATGGAATAATTCTCCGGTTCTGAAGGTGTTTCAGACAGGCCCGCCTCACCAAAATCAAATCCAACGATAATATTGCCATTGGCGGAACCGCCGCCATCAGTTCGATCCAGATACCATATGCGGCTGAATCTTTTTTGAATACCGGCTGGCAAATCATTATTATTATTGACAAATGAAACATCCCTGCTGTCAGCATGACCGGTTAAGACATAATCGCCATCATCAGTTAAAAATAAATGATTTCGTAAAATAAGACCGGCTGATTGTGCGCTTGTATGGGAACCATCAGATTCTTTTCCAATACCGGCAACATTTAAGAAATAACCAGTTTCATCGCCTTCATATTTATCGGATGTTATTGGGATTGCATATTTTGCGGAAAGATAATTATTCAGCAGTGTCTGCTGTGACACATTCAACGTATATCCATATATGATCACTTCAGCAATTGCGCCATTCATTGATGAATAGCCGAAAGGACTGGCAGCGCCTAACCAGAATTCACTGGAATCAACAAAGGTTGAAGGGGTTAATGTTGTCGGGCAGGCCAATTGTGAGCCATTTATTTTGATAGATGCCTGTGAATCGTTTGTATCAACACTGATAATTGAAAAGTTTTCTGGCATTGTTTCATCGGTATTATATTGGGTTGCGGCATGTCTGCTGCTTTGGAATGTTTGATTACTGAGCTGTAAATCAGGATTGTTTCGTCCCCAGAAATAATGCGCGCCATCGCTGTTCACCTGACCCACCATATAGATGGAAACCGCATTATCAGTGCTTAAATCCAATATGCCCAGATTCAGATAATCAAAATCAGTGCCGCCAAATTGATTCGGATATCCTGAAAATGAAACCGCACCATAGCCATTGATTTGTTCAGTATGGTATTTGGGTTGATGTTTACTTTCAGTTTGCTGTGCCAGATGATCTGCGCCTGAGCTGTCTGGCCATGTGGCTAATTTATCACCACTATTGACAGTCATATGATCAGTGTTCAGCCATACTTTCAGATCAGACAGGCCATTTGTCCCACCAATGCCGCCAGGGCCATCATTGTTATGAATAGCCGCTTCGGACGTGACCCAATCTGACGAAGCCGCCATGTTTATGAGTTGACCATTGTATTGTTGAGCGGCTTTATCAATTAAACTGGTCGAAAATTGTTGATCAAAATTGTAATAGGCGATCAGTCCGGTTTCATTTCCAATCAAAGGGCGATGCATTGTTTCCAGAATCTGCGCATTTGTTCTGACATCAGTCCAAATTCTTAATTCATCAATTTCACCCGCAAAGTAGGTTTCACTATCATATTGTTTGCAAAGCAGCAGATTACCTGAGCCCACATAATTTGAACCTGAGATATCACTGGCCACCGGCTTACCATCTCTGTAAATCACGCGGGTTTTTGTGGATGCATCAAAGGTAAGCGCCCAATGATGCCATATTCTGTCGGTATACTGGATTGAGGTATTTAAATCATTGTTGTAAAAGGTAAATGAAAAACCATTGTTTGCTTGAAATCCAATATGAAGTCCGGCATTATCAGTATTCTCCCCTTGCGTTAAAATCATGCCCAATTGTCCTGCCTGAGTATATCTTGCGTAGAATTCAATAGAGAATGAACGATTGGCAAGGTCAATATTGCCGAGATTGACATAATCATTGAACCCATCAAATGCCAGTGCATTTTGAGTCAATGTGCTGGTTTGAACATTGACATAGCCAGGCATCCAGTCTGTATTGGTGTCCATATTCGTTAATGTGCCAATATTGTTGTATGATGAGAGATCGTCAAGGTTTCTTCCGGTAAATTGATTGAATGGATAATAAGCAAGCAACTCACTATCTATTTCAGAAAGGGTCTGAAACATATGATTCCGAATCTGCCCCTGTGTACGAACAGTATTCCAGATTCTTAATTCATCAATTTCGCCATGAAAATAATTCAGATCGTTCATGTCTCGACCAATGAACATTTCACCTTCGCCAAGATAATTTGATGAACAAATGTCACTGGCAGCAATGTTGCCATCTCTATAGATAACACGCGCTTTGTTGACATCGTTGAATGTCACTGCATAGTGATGCCAATTATTATCAGTATAGGGAAAAGCATTCAGATCATTTTCATAAAAGGAAAATGTAAATTCATCAGTATCGTTAAATCCGATACTCAGGCCATAATTTTGTGTTTCAGTGCCTTGTGCCACCGCAATATGCCGCTGTCCGGAACTGGCTCTTCTGGCCCAGAATTCAATGGAAAAGGATTGATTGGCCAGATGAATATTATTGCCAATATCAACATAATCGTTGACCCCATCAAAAGCGAGGGCGTTTTCAGGTGCAGCGGCTTCGGGATTCAATTGGACGTCAGCATCAGAGACAATCCATGCGGATTCAGTATCCATGTTGAACAGTGTGGCATTATAGTTATTTCCGGATAAATCAATAAGGGTTTCGCCAGAAAGGGAATCAAATCGGTAATAGGCCAGCAATGCCCGATTTCCAATGGATACTGCATTACTCATATTTTCCTGAATTTGCGCCTGCGTTCGAACTGTTTTCCATATGCGTAATTCATCAATTTGACCATCAAAGAAATACTGCTCTGATGGCGCATATCTGCCAATGACGATATTGCCTGAACCGATATAATTCGAACTTGAAACGCGGGTGGCAACCATGATGCCATCCTTATAAATAATTTGTGTCTGGGTCGTGGCGTTATAACTCACTGCCCAATGATGCCAGTTTGTATCGGTATAGGCTTCGGGTGTGTCAAGGTCGTTGTCTTGAAAGCCAAATGTAAACACATTGGTATCTCGAAACCCAATATATAAATTCTGGTTCGCACTTTGGGCACCTTTGCCCAGAATAACATCCCAGTTATCGATAGTGTCACGCTTTGCCCAGCATTCAATGGTAAAGGATTGATTGCTTAAATAGATATTGCCTGTGGTAAGATAATCATCAGTGCCATCAAAGGACAGCGAATTATCATAAGTCGGCACCACAGGACTGATCTGATAAGGTGATGTGGACATCATCCACACACTTTCAAGATCCATATTGTTTAAAATGCCATCAAAATGATTCAAGGATAAATCCGGCAGTGCGTCACCAGATGTATGATTAAATCGATAATACGCAAATAAGCCCGGATCATTTTCAGAAACAGATGCATGCATATGTTCTTGAATCTGTAACTCACTTCTGACAGTGTTCCACACTCTGAATTCATCGATTTTGCCATTAAACCAGTACTGTTCACTGGGACCATATCGGCCAATATAAAAATTGCCGCTGCCAGTATAATCGGAGTCTGCTGTGCGTCTGGCAACTTCAATGCCATCTCTGTAAATGATTTGGGTTCTTGTATTGATATCATAGGAAACAGCCCAGTGATGCCAGTCATTATCAGTATAAGGGCTTGTATTCAGATCATCATCCCCAAAGCCAAATGTAAATTGATTGGTGTCTCGAAATCCAATTTGAAGATTCTGATGTGCCGATTGGGTTCCCTGTCCGGCAACAATATCCCATTCATTGAGACCCTCACGCTTTGCCCAGAATTCAATGGTAAAAGATTGATTGGCTAAGGGTATGTTATCAATCGTGACACTGTCGTCAATATTGTCAAATGACAGCGCATATTCAGGTACTGTGACATCCGGATTTTTAATCACAAAAATCGGGAAATTGACATATTCTGTTAATCGACCGGCTTGTGTGACTGCGCATGTGATCTGGATATATCCAAAAACATCTGATTCCGGTGTTAATTGAATGGTCATTGGATAAGGTGTTGATGCATTCGTATTGATTGTCACCCGGTTTGATCCGGTTCCGCTGATATTAATATTTTGATTTGAGATAGCACTCTGATTGGATGATATCACTGTAATCGTTACCTGGCTGTCACCTTCAGTGGTAATGGTGAATGGAATGAGATCAGTGAGTGAATCAGGCGATGAAATGGCAGATATGGATGATGTATGCTGATATAAATACCTGATCTCAGCAGAATTCAGAATGCGATTGAAAAAACTGATTTCATCAATGGTACCGGTAAAAAAACCTGATGGATTTGCGCCATCCCAGACCTGACCGATGCTCCAGTGTTTTCCAGGTGAAAAATTGCTGATAACTGCATCAATGGTCTCTTGAATGCAGATTTTATCATCCAGATAAACTGTCATGCGGGATGTTGTATCCGTGCGTTTTTCGATTGTGGCGTAGATAAAATGATAACCAGAGGTTTGTTCGCCGCCATTTTTGACAATATCTTTTACAGTCAGTTCAATACGATTGCTGTTGCTTCCCAGAACAAATAAATTATCTCCGGATGCGCTGTCTTTTCCGAGATAGGCCTGATCAGTTTCTGAGGCAATATACAGCCACATGGCCAGAGAAAAGGTTTCAGGCACATCAAAATCATCCAGCTCAATCCAGTCCCCGGAGCCATCAAAGGTGTATGCACTGTCACTCACACCATTTCTATCAACACCGGGAACAGCCTCATATGCTGTGCCATGATGGCCATTGCCACTTTCATCGTTGGCATTCCCATTAAATGGATAAAAAGCGATCAAATCACTGGATTGATAATTAACCGGCTCTATGCCATAAATAAACTCATGACTGCCGGTTAAATCATACGACAATAAAAGATTTTCGCTTCTGTCCTGAATGGTCCATAGTGATGACCAGTTCGTGACAGAATGATTATCGCGATATGCCAGTTGCACTGAAACAATATCATCATATGCATTTGCACCATAATCATATTGAATGTTGTATGCCTGATTATTACCATCAGTATAAACGCCCCAATAATGCCTGTCATGAATGGATTGAAAACTATCGGGCAACATGGTCTGATCTGCCGGCGCATCAATCAGGTACAGGTGGATACTGTTGAATGTACCGCTGCTGCCAGCAACTGATAACGAATCTTCATTGGGATATGACAGAGACACTAAAAATTCGTCAGCATTGCTGCCATCATAATCATAAACACTGGTATCACCTAATGCCGCACCCGATTGGACCCAACTGGCCTGATCCATATTTGCCATTGATGCGTGTTGGTTATTGCCGCTTAAATCAAATACAGTTGCGCCCATTTGATGATCAAAACGATAATAGGCCATAAGTCCTGTTTCTCTGCCAGACAGCTTTTGACACATATTTTGTCGGATATCCGATTCACTTCGTGCAATATTCCAGAATCGCAGTTCATCAATGATCATGTTGGCATTTGGGTTTTCGCTCCAGTTGCTTTTTCCAATATAAGCCTTTGATCTCAATACATTCAGAGCAGAATTCATGGACTCATTTATTCCAACCTGACGTCCATTGATATAAAGTTTTCCAACCGATCCGGATGATGTTGCGGCAATATGCACCCATTGATTGAGTGGTAGTTGTTCAGAGGCATACACACTGGTTTTTGAACTGCCATTAAAAATTTCAAAGGCAGGTTCTCCTGATGTTTCACGCGAAATGGCAATCAATATATTATTGGATGATGAATTTTCTCCAATATCCATTAATCGGCTCCATGACTCATAACTTCTCACATAAATCCAGGATTCAACAGTAAAATCACCATAAAACCAGACACCATCGGGCAGATCCATATAGTCATCGTTGCCATCAAATGTCAGCGCATTCCCTGAGCCTGAAATGGGATTCCAACCCAGCGTATAGTAACCATCAGTGAATTGATCATCTTCGATTTCAAAATAAATACGATCGAAAGTACCACTGACACTCACTGATTGGACAACAGAAAATTCACCGCTGGTTCCGCTTCTGTAGACAAGGGAATAATTATCCGGTTCAAATGGTCTTGCTGCCAATCCAATATCACTAAAATCAAAGCCAATAATCAGATTGCCATTCGCAGATGTCTCACCATCAGTTCGATCCATATACCAGATGCGGCTGAGTCGTTTGTTTATAGACGCTGGCAAGTCATTATACACAAATGATACGCTGTTGCTGTCAGCATGACCAGTTATGACATAATCGCCATCATCGGTTAAAAATGAATGCCCCTGCAGAATCAGCCCTGAAGACTGTGCGCTGGCATGAATGCCATCCGATTCTTTGCCAATACCGGCAACATCGACATTATAGTCTGATTGATATTTATCATCGTCAATGGCAATGGCATATTTCGATGACAGATAATTGTCTATAATGATCTGCTGCGCTTTGTTCAGCGTATACCCATAAACAATGACTTCTGCAATTTCGCCATTCAACGATGAATACCCATTGGCGTCTGCTGCGCCTAACCAGAATTCATTGGATTCCACAAAATCAGTTGATGAAATGGCGGATATACTGGCGGATTGTGCGCCATTCAAGGTGATATAAGCATGGGTCTCGTCTGTGTTAAATCCCAGTATAGAAAAATCTCCAGGGATGGAGCCATCAGTGTTATATTGCGTATTGCCATGACGACTGCTTTGAAAGGATTGATTACTAAGCCTGAAATCCGGATTGTTTCTTCCCCAGAAATAATGTTCACCATTACTACCCACTTTTCCAACCAGATAAATGGATAATGCGTTTTTCGGACTTAAATCCACTATACCCATATTTAAATAATCAAAATCAGCACCACCAGTGCTGTCCGGATATCCTGAAAAAGAAATGGCCGGATATCCATTGATTTGATCCAATTGATAAACCGGTTTGTGATCTGATTCAGTCTGCGATGCGGCATAATTCCAACCCGAGCTGTCTGCCCATTTGGATAAGGGGTCACCATCGTTTAAGCCGGAAATTTGATCTGCTTTCAGCCAGACTTTCAGATGAGATAATCCATTGGTTGCGCCAATACCGCCCGGGCCATTATAATTGAGAATCATGGTATCAGAGCGAATCCAGGCGCTCAAGGGATCCATACTGATGATTCGGCCTGGATGATGGTTTCCGGTTTGATCGCTCACATAAGCGGCAAAATTCTGATCAAAGGTGTAATAAGCCAGAAGTCCGGTTTCATTGCCAACAAGCGGTTGATTCATCTGCGTAATGATTTGTTCCGGGCTTCTGACAACATTCCATATTCTTAATTCATCAATGGCACCGGTAAAATAATGGCTTCCTTCTTTAGCGATCAGCAAATCACCCGACCCCATATAATTGGATGATGCTGTATCTGCGGCCACCTGAATACCATCTTTGTAAATAATGCGTGCCTGAGTAGATGAATCAAAAGTCATGGCCCAATGATGCCATAGTCTGTCAGTATACTGGTCGGTTGTATTTAAATCATTATTAAAAAAAGCAAAGGTAAACACATTTGAATCCCTGAATCCAATATGGAGGAGTTCATTATTATTACCCGTGCCCTGGCTTAAAATCATCCCCCACTGATTACTTTCATATTGTCTGGCATAGAATTCAATTGAAAAGGATTGATTGGAAAGATCAATATTGCCGAGATTTACATAATCATCCACGCCATCAAATTCCAATGCATTCTGAGCGTCTGCATGCTGCAAGGCATGGGGTGTGCTTTGAATCCAGTCGGTTTCAATATTCATATGGGTTAATGTGCCATCATTGTTATTGATTGACAGATCATCCAGCAGGCTTGAAAGGTATTGATTAAATGTAAAATAGGCCAGTAATGACGTGTCTGTTTCATTAACATGATGAAACATGTATTGACGAATTTCAGCCTGCGTGCGAACAGTATTCCATATTCTCAACTCGTCAATGTCGCCATTGAAAAATTGATCTTCAAAACGACACCCAATATACATACGTCCGGTCCCTAAATAATTGGAGGTATGGATATCATTGGCGACAACATTGCCATCTCTGTAAATCAGTCGTGTTTTTGTTGTTTCATCAAAGGTAACTGCGTAATGATGCCAGTCTGTATCAGTATATTGGGGTGTATTTAAATCACCGCCAAAAAAGGCGAATGTAAATTCATTGGTATCGCGAAAACCCACATGAAGTCCATAATTACTCGTTTCTAAGCCCTGTCCCACAACCATGTCCCATGTTCCGGCAGATGCACGTCGTGCCCAGAATTCAATGGAAAATGATCGGTTGGAAAGGTTAATGCGATCGCCAATATCAATGGTGTCATCAATGCCATCAAATGAAAGGGCATTTTCAGGGGATATGGCATCAGGATTTGAATAAATGGGCACTGTAGAAGGTATCCAGGCATTGCCCGGGTCTATATTGTTTAATATGCCATTGAGACGATTCTGTGATAAATCGACCAATGTGTCACCAGCGGTTTGATTAAACTGATAATAGGCAAATAATCCAGGATTATCACTGAAAATGGAAAGAAACATATTTTCCTGTATTTCCAGTTGCGTTCGAACCACATTCCAGATTCTGAATTCATTGATCTGGCCATCAAAGTAATACTGTTCCAATGGTCCATATCTGCCAATGTAGAGTTCGCCCTGCCCGATATAATTTGAATCTGAAATGCGCCTTGCCACTTCAATGCCATCCTGATAGATGATTTGGCACTTGCTGCTGGCATCATACGTCACTGCCCAGTGATGCCAGTTATGATCAAGATAGGTAGCGGCAGTATTTAAATCATTATCCCCAAATGCAAAGGTAAACATATTATTATCGCGAAAACCAATCATGAGATTCTGGTTGGATGCTTCTGTGCCCTGTCCAACAACAATATCCCATTCATTTTCACCTTCCCGCATTGCCCAGAATTCTATGGTAAACGATTGATTGTTCAGCGGGATATTGTCGATGCGAACTGAATCATCACTATTATCAAATGAAAGCGCGTAATCATGCTTTGCAATGGATGTTTCTGTCAGGCTTTCATTTTCAGAATATGATGGATAAATGGTGACAGGAAAATTGACCGATTCGGTGTATTTTCCTGCGCTGTTCACAGCGCATGTAATGACAACACGATCATCGGCATCTGATTCAGGTGTCATGGTGATTGTTAATGGGATTGGTGTTGATGCTGTTGCATTGATAACAATTTGATTTGATCCTGAACCATTCAGATAAATATGACTGTCATCAATAGCAGATAAATTGTTTGATTGAACAGTAATGGTAATTTGGGCATCTTCAACAGTTGTCACAGTAAATGCAACAATATCGCTGACCAGCAAAGGCGGTTCAATGCTGGAAATCGTTGGCGTGCGTTGATACAGATATCTCAGTTCTGATGGATTCAATGCACGATTGAAAAAGCTGATTTCATCAATTGTGCCTGTAAACATATCCGAAAGATTTGAGCCATCCCATGCCTGTCCGATAGTCCATGCTTTTCCAGTTAAATCGCCAATCACTGTGTTGTAAGTATTTCTCCAGCAGGAACTTTGATCCACACAAACAGTTACCAGTGTTGTGGATTCGGTCTGTTTTTCAATGACAGCAGATATAAAATGATCACCAGTTGTCTGAACACTGCCATTATGAACATTATTACGAATATTCACTTCTATTTTATTATTGTACCCGCCTAAAATAAAAAGATTATCACCAGATGTGCTGTCTTTTCCAATATAGGCCTGATTTGATGCTGCGCCAATATTCAACCACATGGCAATGGAAAAGGTTTCCGGCACATCAAAATCAGTTAAATCAATCCAGTCGTTGGTGCCATCGAATCTGTAGGCACTGTCAGCGGTTCCGATTCGGTCTGATGTTACCAATGCCCCATAAACAGTGCCATCATTGCCATGACCACTTTCATCATTGGCATTTCCATTGAATGGGTAATAGGCAATAAAATCACTGAATGTGAAATTCGTTGGCTCAATTCCAAAAATAAACTCTCTGGCAGACAAACCGGTTGAATTGGATAAATCATAGGCTGTTAACTGTTTGCGTGTTTGGTTTTGCGTTGTATACAGTGATGACCACCGATCAGCAGTATGACAACGATATGCCAGTTGCGCTTCTGATTCAATGGTATACGCATTTGGCGCATAATCATAGACAATCGAATAGGTGGCAGTTGCGCCGGCAGTCACAACGCCCCAATAATGGGTATCTAAAATCGATTCAAAACTGTCGGGTAAAGTAGAAATTTCCGGTGAGGAATCCACACGATAAAGCTGAATACCATGTACTGTACCGCCATAACCAAAAGCTGTCAGGGCGTCGCCATCGGCATATGAAAGGGAGACTGAAAAATCACCGGGCAATGTGCCATCATAATCCAATACACTGACATCGCCCATTGCCGCGCCTGAAAGCACCCAATTGGTATCATCCATATTGTTTAAAGCAGCATGTTTCCCATTGCCGCTTGAATCTAAAAGCGTTGCACCTGAAGCCTGATCAAAACGATAATAGGCCATCAAACCGGTTTCTGTACCTGACAATGGCAGACACATGCTTTGTCTTAACTCAGTTTCTGAACGAGCGATATTCCAAATGCGGCATTCATCAATGATCATATGGGCATTGGGATTTTCACTCCAGTTACTTTTGCCAATGTATGCATTTGTCCTTAACACATTTAATGCACGATTCATTGAATCATTGGACCCAGCCAGATGACCATTAAGATATAATTTGCCAGTCGTTCCAGCGGAGATTGCCGCAATATGAACCCATTGATTCAAAGGGATCAGTTCAGAACTGACCACAGCGGTATTTTGCTCAGCATTATAAATTTGAAATTCAATTTGACCGGCTGTTTCATTTGAAAGGGCAATTAATATATTGTCGGATGCATCCCCTGCGCCAATATCAATGAATCGGCTCCAGGAATTGAACGTATTGACATAAATCCATGCTTCAACAGTAAAATCATTATAGAACCAGACATCGTCAGGAAGATCAATATAATCATCAGTGCCATCAAGGCTTAACGCATTCCCCGGCACTTTAACGATATGATACCAACCCAGAGAATAATAGCCATCGGTCAAGTGATCATCGTCAATTTCAAAATAAAGGCGATCATTTAATGTTTTCACGCTTGCAGATGGCACAATTGAAAAATCACCGCTGGTTCCTGATCGGTAAATTAACGAATAATGGCCGGGTTCGTCAGGCGATTCTGATAATCCAAGGGCATTGAAATCAAAGCCAATGACCAAATTGCCATTGGCTGAAGCGCCGCCATCAGTTCGGTCAATATACCAGATTCTGCTGAGTCTGTTGGTGATGGTATCGGGCAGATCATTTTGAACAAATGAAACGCTGCTGCTGTCTGAATGACCGGTCATGATATAGTCGCCATCATCAGTTAAAAAGGAATGATTGAATAACACCAGCCCTGCGGAAACTGCTTTGGTATGACTGCCATCAGATTCTTTTCCAATACCGGCAACATCAAGGTTGTAATCAGACTGGTATTGATCTGAACTTATGGTGATGACATATTTTGCTGAAAGGTAATTATCCAACAGGTTTTGCTGTGCCTTGTTGAGTGTATAGCCATAAACAATCACTTCGGCAATTGCGCCATTTAATGATGACACCCCATCCGGTTCTGCTGCACCTAACCAGAATTCGTTGGATTCAACAAAATCGGATGTTGTCAATGGTGATGATATGATCGCAAGTTGTTCGCCATTTACTGTGATCGTTGAATTGACATCATTGGTATTCATTCCAATAATTGAAAAATCTCCGGGTGATGAACCATCGGTATTATAAACAGTTTCTGTATAACGATTGCTTTCAAAGGATTGATTACTCAATCGACAGGTGGGGTCATATCGTCCCCAATAATAATGCGCACCATCACTATTCACTTTTCCAACCATATAAATTGAAAATGCTTTATCTGTGCTGACATCCAGTCTGCCCATATTCAAATAGTCAAAATCAGCGCCGCCAGTGCTGTCAGGATATCCTGAAAATGTAATTGCCGGGTATCCATTTAAACCATTGGATTGATATTGCGGCTGATGATCAGTACTGGTTTGTATGGCAAAATGATTCCAACCGGAGCTGTCAGACCACATAGACAAAAAGTCACCATCATTAAGCCCTGATGTCAGATCAGGTTTTAACCAGGCTTTGAGATAAGAGGTGCCATTTGTTCCGCCAATACCGGCGGGGCCATCATTGGCATGAATAAACGCACGAGAGTTGATCCAGTCGGTAAAGGGATCCATATTGACCAGTTGTCCGCTCAGTTGCTGCCCGCTCATATCAATGACAGAAGAATCAAACGCCTGATCAAAATGATAGTAAGCCAGAAGTCCTGTTTCATTTCCGGAAAGTGTTTGATTCATATGGTTGATAATTTCTTCCGACGTGCGAACATCATTCCAGATGCGTAATTCATCAACTGCACCGGAATAGTAGTCATTTTCATATTTGGCGATCAACACATCCCCGGTGCCGATATAATTTGATGATGCCATATCTGATGCCACCTGAATGCCATCGCGGTAAATGATTCGTTCTTTAGAGCTTGAATCAAATGTCATGGCATAATGATGCCATCCACGATCAGTATATTGGGTTGTTGTGACAAGATCATTATTGAAAAATGCAAAGGTAAACACATTGGTATCTCTGAATCCAATATGAAGACATGAATTTGCCGCCAGATTGCCCTGACTTAAAATGATATCCATTTCACTGATATTTGTGTGATGTGCGTAAAATTCAATTGAAAAAGAGTGATCAGACAGGTCAATATTGCCAAGATTGACATAATCATCCACACCATCAAAAGCCAATGCATTTTGATAGATCGCATTTGATTGAATGCGTGCAAAGGATGGAATCCATGCCGAATTTTCATCCATATGGGTTAATGTACCAGTATTATTATGAGATATTGACATATCATTCAGTGTAAGGCCGGATGCTTGATTGAATGGATAATACGCCAGTAAATCCGCATCGGTTGCATCAAGGTTTTGATACATATGCTCACGAATTTGTGATTGGGTTCGGACAGAATTCCATATTCTCAACGCGTCAATGTCGCCATGATAGAAATTATCTTCAAAGCGACAGCCAATATACATGGTACCGGTTCCCAGATAATTGGATGTATGAATATCGCTGGCAACAATATTTCCATCTCTATAGATCATTCGCGCTTTTGTGACTGCATCAAATGTGACTGCATAGTGGTGCCATCCAGTATCAGTATATTGAGGTGCATTGAGATCACCATTAAAAAAAGCGAATGTAAATTCATTGGTATCTCTAAAACCAATATGCAATCCGGAATTGTCAACTTCTGCGCCCTGCCCCAAAACAATATTCCATGCGCCAACAGATGCACGTCGTGCCCAGAATTCTATGGAAAAGGATTTGTTGGACAGGTCAATGCTGTTTCCAATATCAACGTAGTCGTCAGTGCCATCAAAGGAAAGCGCATTTTCAGGCGATAATGCGGCTGGATTTGAATAAATCGGCACACTGGAAGGTATCCAGTCATTTGTATCCATATTGTCTAATGTGCCATTAAAATAATTTCCGGATAAATCCATGAGCGCATCACCCGATGTTTGATTAAACCGATAATACGCCAATAATCTGAGATCATTTTCAGGAATCGTTGCTGCCATATTTTCCTGTATTTCAAATTGGGTGCGAACAACATTCCAGACCCTGAATTCATTGATCTCACCATTAAAGTAATATTGCGCTTGCGGCCCATATCGTCCAATCATTAATGCGCCCTGTCCGATATAGTTTGAATCTGCGGTGCGCCGGGCGACTTCAAGACCATCACGATAAATAATTTGAACCATGCTGTTGGTATCATACGTCACTGCCCAGTGATGCCAGTTGTGATCAATATAGGTTGCGGTTGTGATTAAATCATTCCCTCCAAATGAAAATGTGAACATATCGTTATCACAAAAACCAATCATCAGATTCTGGTTGGATGATTCTGCGCCCTGTCCAACAACAATATCCCATTCATTTATACCTTCCCGCTTTGCCCAAAATTCTATGGTAAATGATTGGTTTTTCAGCGGAACATTGCCGGCATTGATTGAATCATCAGTATTATCAAATGAAAGGGCATATTCACCATTTGCAATAGATGTGGCAGTTAAATCTTCATTTTCAGTATAGGATGGATACAGGGTAACCGGAAAATTAACTGATTCGGTGTATTGGCCCTCGCTGTTAACAGCGCATATAATGACAACACGATCGTTGCTGTCTGGTTCAGGTGTCATTGTTATTGTCAAAGGTATAGGTGTCGATGCACTGGCATTGATCACGATTTGATTTGATCCCGACCCATTCAAATTAATATTGCTGTCAGTAATGACTGATACATTGGTTGATCGAACAGTAATGGTAATTTGTGCATCTTCAGCAGTTGTCACAGTAAATGAAACCATATCACTCACCAGAGAAGGCGGCTCAATTTTTGAAATTGATGGGGTGCGTTGATACAGATATCTCAGCTCTGCGGGATTCAAAGCCCGATTGAAAAAGCTGATTTCATCAATTGTTCCTGTAAATAGATCCGATAGATTTGTTCCATCCCATGTCTGACCAATGGTCCATGCTTTTCCAGGTGTTAAATCGCCAATCACTGTATTGAAAGTTTCTCTCATGCAATCCCTGTGATCCACACAAACAGTTACCAGTGTTGTTGATTCTGTCTGTTTTTCAAAGACAGCAGATATAAAATGATCACCAGTTGTCTGGGAACTGCCATTATAAACGTTATCACGAATATTCACCTTTAAATTATTATTGTTTCCACCCAAAACAAAAAGGGTATTACCGGATTCGCTATACTTTCCAATATATGCCTGACTTGATGCTGTGCCAGGATTCAACCACATGGCAATGGAAAAGGTTTCCGGTACATCAAAATCAGTTAAATCGATCCAGTCATTGGTGCCATCAAATCGGTATGCGCTGTCATCAGTTCCATTTCGGTCTGATGCGACCACTGCACCATATACAGTGCCATGATTGCCATGCCCGCTTTCATCGTGGGCATTGCCATTGAATGGATAATAGGCAATGACATCACTGGATGAATGATGCATGGGCTCGATTCCAAAAATGAACTCCCTTGCTGACAATCCGGTTACATTGGATAAATTATATGATTTCAGATGTTTGCGTGTTTTGTCTTGCGTTGTATACAGTGATGACCAGTTCTGAGTCGTATGATTACGATACGCCAGTTGGGCATGTTCCTCAATGGCATAAGCATTTGGCGCGTAATCATATACAATCGAATACGTGGCACTTGCGCCGGCAGTCACAACGCCCCAATAATGGGTATCTAAAATGGATTCAAAACTGTCGGGTAAAGTGGAAATTTCCGGTGGTGAATCCATACGATAAAGCTGGATGCCATATATTCCGCCATTGCCTGCGGCTGTCAGAGCGTCGCCATCAGCATATGAAAGGGAGACTGAAAAATCAGCAGGTGTTGTGCCATCATAATCAAATACACTGACATCACCCATTGCCGCTCCTGAAAGCACCCAAGCTGTATCATCCATATTGTTTAAAGCCGCATGTTTTCCATTGCCGCTTGAATCCAAAAGAGTTGCACCTGAAGCCTGATCAAAACGATAATAGGCGATCAAACCGGTTTCTGTGCCTGACAATGGGATACACATGCTTTGTCTTAACCCGGTTTCTGAACGTGCGATATTCCATATGCGGCATTCATCGATAATCATATTGGCATTTGGATTTTCACTCCAATTGCTTTTACCAATATACGCATTTGTCCTTAACACATTCAATGCACGATTCATTGAATCATTGAACCCAACCAGATGACCATTAATATATAATTTTCCAGTCGTTCCAGCGGAGATTGCCGCAATATGAACCCATTGATTCAAAGGGATCAGTTCAGAACTGACCACACTGGTATGTTGGTCAGCATTATAAATTTGAAATTCAATTTGACCGGCTGTTTCATTTGAAAGGGCAATGAATATATTGTCAGCGGCATCTCCTGCGCCAATATCGATGAATCGGTTCCAAGAAGCAAAATTTTTCACATAAATCCATGCTTCAACAGTAAAATCATGATAGAACCAGACATCGTCCGGAAGGTCGATATAATCATCAGTGCCATCAAGGTCTAATGCATTCCCTGGCACTTTAACGATATGTTGCCAACCCAGAGAATAATAGCCATCGGTTAAGTGATCATCCTCAATTTCAAAATAAAGGCGATTATTTAATGTTTTCACGCTTGCAGATGGGACAATTGAAAAATCACCACTGGTTCCTGATCGGTAGATCAATGAATAATGGCCGGGTTCGTCAGGCGATTGGGATAATCCAAGGGCACTGAAATCAAATCCAATGACCAGATTGCCATTGGCAGAAGCACCGCCATCAGTTCGGTCAATATACCAGATTCTGCTGAGTCTGTTGGTGATGGTATCGGGAAGATCATTTTTAACAAATGAAACACTGCTGCTGTCTGAATGACCGGTCATGACATAGTCGCCATCATCAGTTAAAAAGGAATGATTAAATAAAACAAGTCCTGAACATGTTGCTTTGGTATGACTGCCATCCATTTCTTTTCCAATACCGGCAACATCAAGGCTGTAGCTTGAATGATTTCCTGAATATTTATCTGATGCAATGGTGATGGCATATTTTTCTGAAAGGTAATTATTTAAAATGGTTTGCTGTGCCATATTCATCGTATAGCCATAAACAATAACCTCAGCAATTGCGCCATCCATCGAAGAATACCCATCTGATTCTGTTGCACCGATCCAGAATTCATTGGATTCAATAAAATCAGCGTCTGTGATAGCGGGTATACTGGCAACTTGTGCGCCATTTAATGTGATATAGGCATTGGCCGCAGTTGTATTCATTCCGATAATTGAAAAATTTCCAGGCGCAGAGCCAGTTGTATTATAACCAGTTGAATCATGATTACTGCTTTGAAAGGATTGATTGCTTAATCGACAGGTCGGATTATTTCGTCCCCAATAATAATGCTCACCATCACTACTCACTTTTCCAACAATATAAATGGACAATACATTATCCGGACTGAAATCCACTTTTCCCATGTTCAGGTAATCAAAATCAGCACCGCCGGTGCTGTCAGGATATCCTGAGAACCGGATCACCGGATGACCATTTAAAAAATTGGATTGATATTGCGGTTGATGATCTGTATCTGTTTGTAAGGCTGAATTATTCCAACCGGATTGATCCAACCACATGGATAAAGGATCGCCATGACTCAGCCCTGTAAGCACATCAGGGTTAAGCCAGGCTTTCAGATAAGAAGCGCCATTGGTGCCGCCAATACCGCCCGGGCCATCATTGTTATGGATGAAAGCATGAGTATCGATCCAGTCTGTATAGGGATCCATGTTAATAAGCTGTCCATTGAGATGCTGACCGGTCATATCTACCACAGAAGAATCAAAGGCCTGATCAAAACGATAATACGCCATTAAATCAGTTTCATTACCGGAAAGTGTCTGATTCATATTCTCGTTAATTTCTTCCGGCCTTCGCACATCATTCCATATGCGTAATTCATCAATAGCACCCGAATAATAGCTGCTATCATAATTTGCGATGAGTAAATCACCAGAGCCGACATAATTTGATGATGCAATATCTGAGGCAATCCGAATGCCATCGCGGTAAATGATTCGTTCTTTAGAGGTTGAATCAAATGTCATTGCGTAGTGATGCCATCCACGATCAGTATATTGTAAGGGTGTGACAAGATCATTATTAAAAAATGCAAAGGTAAATACATTTGTGTCCCTGAATCCAATATGAAGACATGAATTATCCGCCAGATTGCCTTGTCTTAAAATAATATCCATTTCGCCAATACTGGTGTGACTGGCAAAAAATTCAATGGTAAAGGATTGATTGGCAAGGTCAATGTTACCTAAATTGACATAATCATCAGTACCATCGAATGCCAATGCACGTTGATAGAAATTATCTGATTGAATGCGTGCATTGCTTTGAATCCAATCAGAGTTTTCATCCATATTGTTTAATGTGCCATTGATATGATGACGTGATACATCATTCAATGTTAGCCCTGATGACTGGTTGAATGGATAATATGCCAGCAATTCGGCATTGGTTTCATCGAGGTTTTGATACATATAATGGCGAATTTGAGATTGTCTGCGAACTGTATTCCATATTCTGACCTCGTCAATGTCACCATTAAAGAAATTATCCCCAAAACGACACCCAATATTCATATTACCGGTTCCCAGATAATTGGATGTATGAATATCAGTTGCGACAATATTGCCATCCCTGTAAATAATGCGCATTTTGGTCGCTGCATCAAATGTGACTGCATAGTGGTGCCATCCATTATCAGTATATTGGGGGGCATTGAGATCACCATTAAAAAACGCAAATGTAAATTCATTGGTATCCCGAAAACCGATATGCAAGCCGGAATTTTCAACTTCTGCCCCCTGACCAATGGCAATATCCCAGTTTCCTGAAGATGCACGTCGTGCCCAGAATTCAATGGAAAAAGACGTGTTGGACAGATCAATGGTATTGCCAATATCAACGTAGTCATTGGAACCATCAAAGGAAAGCGCATTTTCAAGAGCCGGTACAAAGGGTCGGGGCTGCAAGGATACTGTGGATAGAATCCAGGATGCGTTGGTATCCATGTTTTCCAGTGTGCCTTGATAGCGATTGGATGATAAATCCGGAAGTACACCACCGGATGATTGATTGAAATTATAATACGCAAATAGCGTTGGATCATCAAATGGACCCGATACATTCATGTTTTCCTGGATTTGAGTTTGGGTGCGAGCCGTGTTCCAAATCCTTAATTCATCAATGCTGCCATTAAAATGATATTGACTTGAAGGCCCATATCGTCCAATCAGAACCGCTCCGGTTCCTGAATAATGTGCGCCTGCTGTGCGACGCGCGATCTCAATGCCATCTCTGTATATGATTTGTGCCATGGTATTGACATCATAGGTAACTGCCCAATGATGCCAGAAGGAATAGATATAATAACTGCTTGTTACAAGATCATTGTCCCCAAATCCAAAGATAAAATGATCTTCATCAGTAAAGCCGATGTGAAGATTTTTATTGGTTTCCTGTGATCCCTGTCCAATGACCACATCCCACTGACCATAATCATTACGCTTTGCCCAGAATTCAATGCTAAAAGATTGATTGCTTAAAGGAATATCGCCCACATTCACAAAGTCATCAGTATTATCAAAAGACAGTGCATTTTCAGCACCGGTGATGACTGATGGCGTAATATCATTTTCAGTGGCAGATTCTTCAGGCACCACAATAATGACAAAGGTTTCAAATTCAGTCAGTCTTCCGGCTTTTGATATTGCACAGGTAAATATGACCTGTGCGTTTCCATCTTCTTCCTGAATCATGTCAAGAGTCAAAGGAATGGAGGTAGCGGCTTCAGTCATAAGGGTGATACTGTTCGATCCTGATCCTGCAAGGTTAATATTTGGGTTGGTCATGGCAGAATAATCCGATGATGTCACTGACAGAGTGATCAGGGAGGCTTCATCTGTGGTGATATTGAACGAAACATTGCCGCCAATGCTGTACTTTGGTGCGTTTAGTTGAGAAATTGATGGCACCGCATTGGTTAAATATCGAATTTCTGATGAATGCAATGCACGATTAAAGAAAGTGATTTCATCAATGGTGCCGGTAAAAAAATCAGAGGTATTGGTGCCATCCCATGCCTGACCAATTGTCCATGCTTTGCCCGGTGTAAACGAACCAATGACTGTGTTATAAGTTTGTTGAAAACACAGTTTTTGATCCAGATAATAGGTCACTTCCGATGTTGACTCTGTCAGTTTTTTAATGACAACCGAAATAAAATGATTTCCAGTTGTTCGCGAGCATTCACTGCCGACATTATTTCTGAGATTGAGTTCAAGTTTATTACTGTAACCGCCTAAAATAAATAAATTATCACCCGATGTGCTGTCTTTTCCAATAAAGGCATGATTATTACCGGTTGATCCAACATTGAGCCGCATTGCAACAGAAAAGGTTTCAGGCACATCAAAATCAGTCAGGTCAATCCAGTCGTCTGTGCCATCAAATTGATAGGCATGATAAGAAAATCCATTTTGATCAGTTGTTAAGGATGCCCCATGAGTAGTGCCATCGTTGCCATTACCGCTTTCATCATTGGCATTTCCATTAAATGGATAATACGCAATTAAATCAGTTGAATCAAAATGAACCGACTCAATACCGCTGATAAACTCACCCACAGAAACCCCTCTTGCATAGGCGGCATTCATAAAGTTTAAGAAGTGGTTTTGTTTATTTTGACTGGTCCACAGTGATGTCCAGTTATCAGCATTCGCAGGTCGATAAGCCAATTGAACCGCATTTTCATCAGAATAAGAAACAGCGCCATAATCGTATGTAATATAACAGCTTGTATCAGATCCACTGGCAAAAAATCCCCAATAATGGGTATCTGAGATGGAATCAAAACTGTCGGGTATGGTTCCTTCGGGTTTTTCATCAACACGATAAAGATGGAGTCCATTAAACGTGCCGCTTTCACCTGTGACAATCGCAATATCGCCTTCAGCAGATGACAGTGAAACTGAATAATCAGTTGGATTGCTGCCATCATAATCATATACGCTCGTATCGCCAATAGGTGCAGTCGATTTAGCCCAATTGGCGTTGTCCATATTCATCAGGGCTGCATGGTTTTCAATACCACTGATATCAAATACAGTTCCGCCTGAATGTTGATCAAACCGATAATACGCATAAAGACCTGTTTCAGAGCCAGTCAGTTTTGAACACATGGTATTTCTGATTTGTGTTTCGGTTCGGGCAATATTCCAGATGCGGAATTCATCAATGACCATATTGGCATTTGGGTTTTCACTCCAATTGCTTTTGCCAATATAAGCATTTTTTCTCATTACATTCCATGCCTGGTTCATGGATTGATTTGAACCTACCAGACGCCCATTTAAATACAATTTTCCAACCGATCCAAGCGATGTTGCGGCAATATGCGTCCATTTATTGAGCGGTATTTGTTCAGCGCTTTCAATTTGAGTATTGGAACCCCCATTAAAAATTTGAAAAACAGGGTATCCAGTGGTTTCTTTTGAAATGGCAATTAAGATGTTATTCGAGGCCTGGCTGCCTTCAGCGATGTCTATCAATCTGGACCATGAGGCATAATCTCTGACATAAACCCAGGTTTCAACAGTAAAATCGCCAAAAAACCATATATCATCCGGAAGATCAATATAGTCATCATTGCCATCCAGATTCAGAGCATATCCTGACCCTGGATTCGTATTCCAACCCAGCGTGTAATAGCCATCATTGAGATTGTTTGCCTCAATTTCAAAATAGATACGATCATCAATGCCAGGAACAGATGTTGGTTGCACAACAGAAAATGTACCGGTTGTTCCGGTTCTGTAAAGTAGTGAATAATTGGCAGGTTCTTTTGGGTTTTCAGACAGGCCGGCTTCACTGAAATCAAAACCAATCATCAGATGACCCTGTTCAGAAGCCCCGCCATCAGTTCTGTCAATGTACCAGATTCGGCTCAATCGTTTATTGACTGTATCGGGTAAATCATTTTGCGTAATAAATGAAACACTGCCGCTGTCTGAATGGCCGGTCATGACATAGTCGCCATTATCAGTTAAAAATGATAAATTTTCTAAAATAAGGCCTGAAGACATTGCTTTAATATGATTTCCATCAGATTCTTTTCCAATACCGGCGACATTGCGACTGTAGTTTGACAGATCACCTTCGTATTTATCGGATTCTATTGTAATGGCATATTTTGAAGCAAGGTAATTCTCCATAATGGTCTGCTGTGCCTGATTCATGGTGTAACCATAAACAATCACCTCAGCAATTGAACCATCCAGAGAGTTCACCCCACCGGACTCCGCACCGCCAAGCCAGAACTGACCGGTTTCAATAAAATCGTCATTCGAAACATTATAGATATCTGACAGAATTTCACCATTCACTTTGATCAGCGCCAGTGTATGATCACTGTTCAAACTGACTATTGAAAAGTTTTGCGGCTGTGTGCCACTGATACCATAAATATTTTTGGGATGAATATTGCTCTGATAGGTTTTATTGGTTAACAGATAATTCAAATTATTCTGTCCCCAGAAGCTGTGTTCGCCATCAATGTCAACCTTTCCAACAACATAAACAGATAAGGTATTTCCAAGGCTTAAGTCCAATATGCCTGCATTTAAATAATCAAAATCATCACCGCCAGTGGCATCAGGATAGCCTGAAAACGAAATGGCCGGATACCCATTGACCTGATTGGTTAAATATTGCGGTTGATTGGATGTTTCGGTTTGCGACGCACTGTGTTTCCAACCGGAATTGTCTGACCAGGTGCTTACCGGATCACCATCATTTAAATCGGTGATTTGATCGGCTTTTAACCAGATTTTTAAACGCGACAGACCATTGGTGCCGCCTATTCCACCAGGGCCATTATGGTCATGGATGCCTATTGTTGAGGGAATCCAATCTGAGAAAGGATCCATATTGATCAGTTGGCCATTATTGGTTTGCCCGGCATGGTCAATTAAGGTTGATGAAAACTCATGATCAAAACTGTAATAGGCAAGCAATCCGGTTTCGTTACCCACCATAGTTTTATTCATGTTTTCCAGAATTTGCGTTTGCGTTCTGACACCATCCCAAATTCTTAATTCATCAATTGCGCCAGCGTAATAATCATTCGTATTATACCGACCAATATTGATATCTCCAGTGCCGGCATAATTAGCTGATGCTGTATCTGACGCTACAATCTCGCCATCTCTATAGATAAAACGATTTTTTGTGTCTGAATCAAAGGTGACTGCCCAATGATGCCATCCTCTATCAGTATATTTTGTGGATGTGCTGATATCATTGTTGAAAAATGCAAATGTAAAGACATTGGAATCTCTGAATCCGATATGTAAATATTCACTGGTGTTCAATATGTCCTGAGCTTGAGACTGGCTCAAAATGATATCCCATTGGCCAATATCATTATGTGTTGCATAGAATTCAATAGAAAAAGATTTATTGGCAAGGTCAATATGGCCTAAATTGACATAATCGTTCTCACCATCAAGAGAAAGTGCATTCTGTGTCGTACTTTTTGGAATCCATGCAAAACTGGGAATCCAATCTGTTGTACTTTCCATATTGATAAGTCTGCCATTGTGACTGTTTTCGGTACGATCATAAAGGATACTTCCTGAGGACTGATTGAACGTATAATAGGCCAGTAATGCAGTATCAGTGTCAGATACAGGCTGATACATATATTGACGAATTTCTGTTTGCGTTCTGACATCATTCCAGATTCGAATTTCATCGATTTCACCATGAAAAAACTGGTCTCCAAAACGACAGCCAATGGACATATTACCGGTTCCCAGATAATTGGATGAATGAAAATCATTGGCAACAACATTGCCATCTCTGTAAATAAAACGAGCTTTTGTGCTTTCATCAAAGGTGACCGCCCAGTGATGCCACTGGCTATCAGTATATTGGGGCGCATTGAGATCTCCCCCATAAAAAGCAAATGTAAATTCATTGCTATCTCGAAAACCAATATGAAGCCCTGAATTTGTTGTCTCTGATCCCTGTCCCAGGATGATATGAAATTGCCCGGATAATGCTCTTCTGGCCCAGAATTCAATGGAAAAAGAACGATTGGATAGATCAATGCCTTCGCTGATTTCAACATATTCATCAGTTCCATCAAAAATAAGTGTGTTTTCAGGCTCCGGGCCTGAGGTTTCTCGCTGCATTCCTGTGGTAGAAGATATCCAGGATGAATTTGAATCCATATTGGTCAGGCTGCCATTAAAATTATTGCCCGATAAATCAGGCAGTGTAGTTCCTGCGGATTGATCAAAACGATAATAGGCATACAAATCGGCCTGATCTTCTGAAATAATTGTATACATATTTTCTTGAATTTCAGACTGAGACCTTACACTATTCCAAATTCTTAATTCATCGAGAGTGCCATCAAAAAAGTACCGGTAATCAAAATGATGACCCATATAAAACGTGCCTGATCCTAAATAATTGGACGAATGAATATCACTGGCAACTAAAACGCCATCCCTGTAGATTTTTCGTTCTTTGGTGGTGGTATCAAATGTTGCGGCCCAGTGGTGCCAATCGGTATCTGTATATTGCGGGGTATTGAGATCACCGCCAAAAAAGGCAAATGTAAATTCATTGGTATCTCGAAATCCCAGGTGAAGGCCATAATCTGTTGCTTCCCATCCCTGCCCCATCGCAATTTGCCATGAGCCAGTGGTATCTCTCTGGGCCCAGAATTCAATTGAAAAGGATTGATTGGCAAGATGAATACTGTTTCCAACATTAACATAATCATTAGAACCATCAAATGACAGGGCATAATCAGAATCTGCAATGGACACATTTGTTTTAACTGGTATAACAGAGGGAAGCCAAAAGGTATTGATATCCTTCTTTAGCAATGTGCCATTGTAATGATTGCGGGATAAATCCGCCAGATCGTTATCACAGGTATGATTAAAACGATAATAAGCCAGTAATGTGGGATCATCCGGTGAAATGGAAACATTCATATAATCCTTGATTTGCTCCGGTGTGCGAACACTATTCCAAATTCTCAATTCATCGATTTTACCATTAAAATAAAATTGACTACTGGGCGCATATCGCCCGATCATCAGTGTACCTTCTCCAATATAGTTTGAACTTGCAGTGCGACGCGCAACTTCAACACCATCCCGATAGATGATTTGCGTCATTGTTGTGGTCTCAAACGTTGCCGCCCAATGATGCCAGGCATCGTCTGTGTAGGTATCCTCAGTATTGAGATCATTATCACCAAAACCCAGTGTGAACACATTTGAGTCTCGAAATCCCATATGAAGATTCTGGTTCGATGATTCCTGTCCCTGGCTGACAAGAAGATCCCATTCATCAACCCCTTCGCGTTTGGCCCAGCATTCAATGGTAAAGGATCGATTTTTAAGGGGAATATTTCCCGTGCTAAAACCAGATTCTGTATTGTCGAATGCAATGGCATATTCATTGGCCGGATCACTTGATGGCACCAGAAGTGGAAAACTCACTGATTCGGTCAACCTTCCAGGTCTGACCAGTGCACAGGTAATCACAATACGATCATTGGCATTTATTTCAGGTGTCATGGTGAATGTTAAAGGATACGATACTGATGCACTGGTATTAAAGATCATCCGGTTTGTTCCTGTTCCGCCGAGGTTAATATTGGTATTGGCGATAACCGACTGATCTGATGATTGGACAACCACAGTCACCTGCGTTGAAATATCGGTTGTTACATTGAATGACACGGTATCATCAACTGAAACTGGCGTTGCTATTGTGGATAAAGAAGAAGGCCGCTGGTAGATATTTCTCATTTCAGTTGGATTGATCGCACGATTAAAAAAAGTGATTTCATCAATGGACCCTTTAAAATAATTGGTTTCACTGGAGCCATTCCATACCTGTCCAATGGTCCATGCTTTTCCGGGTGTTAGATTACCAACAACTGAATTATGGGTTTCCTGCCAGCAATTTTGCTGATCAATACAAACAGTCACCAATGAGGATATTTCTGTCTGCTTTTCAATCACCGCCGCAATAAAATGATTGCCGGTTGTTTGTGAATATGACGTGGATACAATATCTCTGAGATTCAATTCATACAGGCCATCTTTGGTTCCCAATACAAACAAATCATTATTAGACAAACTGTCTTTTCCAAGATACGCCTGATCTCTTGCGGTTCCAATGTTTAACCACATGGCAATGGAAAAGGTGTCCGGAAGATCAAAATCAGCCAGTTCAATCCAGTCATCGGTTCCATTAAACGTATAAGCACTAAAGCTTGAGCACAGTCGATCATCTGTGATTAATGGTCCGCTGACTTTGATTGTGCCATCATGGCCATTACCGCTTTCATCTTTGGCATTTCCATTAAATGGATAATAGGCCGCGATATCACCTGAATCAATATCAAGACGTTCACTTCCAAAAATAAACTCGCCGGCTTTAAAGCCTGTTCTATTGGATAAAAAGTTTTGATACAGGCGATTATAATTTTTATCTTGATATGTCCATAACGAAGACCAGTCTTCATCAGCATTATTTTCACGATAAGCCAGTTGATAGTTTTCTTCATCAGATAACGCAATATAACCATAGTCGAATTGGATTTGAAATGTGGTATCAGTACCAATAGGAAAGACACCCCAATAATGGCCGGTTGGCATTGCCTGAAAGGTATCTGGCGGCGTGGTCACATTGGGGGTTTCATCAACACGATACAGTTGAATTCCATTAAATGACCCCCCATCGCCATAAACTTGTAGCGTATCGCCATCAGAATGCGAAAGAGATACATAAAAGCTGCCTGGATATAATCGGCTATAGTCGTTATTAACGTAGTAGCCTGAATAATCATGGACACTGGCATCACCAATTGCAGCCCCTGATGCAACCCAATCTGAATCATCCATATTTTTAAGAGCGGCATGTTTTCCATTGCCGCTTAAATCATATAGTATTGTGCCTGAATGTTGATCAAACCGATAATACGCATGAAGACCTGTTTCTGTTCCGGATAACCTGATACACATGTTATTTCGAATATCTGTTTCTGTCCGGGCAATATGCCATATTCGAACTTCATCAATGATCATATCGGCATTAGGATCACTCCAATTGCTTTTTCCAATGTAAGCGTTATGTCTTAGTACATTTAATGCCTGGTTCATTGATTGATTCGATCCAACCAGACGCCCATTCAAATATAAATTCCCAACCGATCCAGAAGATGTTGCTGCAATATGAACCCATTGATGGAGCGGTATTTGTTCGGAGCTGTCAACGCCTGAACCTGAATTGCCACTTAAAATTTGAAAATTAGGGCGTCCGCTGCTTTCATTTGATAGGGAAATTAATATGTTATCAGAGCTTGCGGCTACACCAATATCAACTAATCTGGACCATGATGCATAATAATTAACATAAATCCAGGCTTCAATCGTAAAATCGCCATAAAACCAGATATCGTCTGGTAAATCAATATAGTCATCATCCCCATCAAGACTAAGCGCATTTCCGGAACCTGGAGTGGAATTCCACCCCAGCGTATAATAACCATCATTTAAATTGTCATCGCTGATTTCAAAATAAATACGATCCCCCATAATCGTAGACTGTATGGGTTGAATAATCGAAAAATCGCTGATCGTATCTGTGCGGTAAATGAGTGAATAATGTTCTGGTTCTGCCGGATTCCCGGACAGCCCAAGATCACTGAAATCAAAACCAATCATGATATTGCCATTGGCTGATGCACCGCCATCGGTTTGATCAATATACCAGATACGACTTAATCGTCTCCGCAAATTGTCTGGCAAATCATCATGCATATACAGAAATGAAACAGTGCTGTTATCGGAATGCCCGGCCATGACATAATCGCCATTATCACTCAAGAAGGTATTGTTCGCCAGCACCAGTCCTGCGGATTGTGCAACAGAATGAATGCCATCAGCATCCTTGCCAATACCGGCAACATTAAAAAAATAGCTGGCGTCATGATCTGCAAATTTGTCAGAATCAATGGCAATGGCATATTTTTCCGAAAGATAATTATCTAAAATGGTTTGCTGTGCCAGTGTCAGGGTATAGCCATAGACGATTACTTCAGCGATTGACCCATCCAATGAATAGCTGCCATCTGACTGCGTTGCCCCAAGCCAGTATTCATTTAATTCGACAAAATCAGATGATGTCGCTGATGCAATACTTGACAGTTCTGTGCCATTCACTCTTATTTTAGCAGTGGAATCGTTTGTGTTCATGCTGATGATTGAAAAATCAGCCGGTGATGCGCCATCACTATTATAAACAGTTGGATTATGACGACTGCTTTCAAATGATTTATTGCTCAATCGACAGGTGGGATCATATCGTCCCCAGAAATAATGTTCGCCATCACTGTTCACTTTGCCGACAATGTAAATGGATAATGCCTTCCCGGGACTTAAATCCAATATGCCCAAATTTAAATAATCAAAATCAGTCCCACCGGTATTATCCGGATAGCCTGAAAAAGAAATCGCCGGATAACCATTGATTTGATTGGTTTGCCAGGTGGGTTGATGCGCAGCGTCTGTTTGCGCCGCAGACATTTGCCATCCTGAACTATTGGGCCATTGAGATAAGGCGTCGCCATTGTTTAAACCGGAAATGCTGTCAGATTTGAGCCAGATTTTGAGATGGGATAAGCCATTTATACTGCCAATGCCGCCCGGGCCATCATTTTCGCTGAGCATGGCGCTTGAGTTGATCCAATCAGCGCCGATATCCATATTAACCAATCGTCCATGATGATTCTGTCCTGACATATCATTTAAAGACGATGAAAATTCCTGATCAAAATTATAATACGCCAGCAATCCTGTTTCATTGCCAACAAGCACTTGATTCATATATTCTTTGATTTGCGCCTGTGTTCTGACACCATCCCATATTCTTAATTCATCAATTCCGCCAGGGTAATAATCATTTGTATTATACCGACCAATCATGATGTCTCCTGTGCCGGCATAATTCGCTGATGCTGTATCTGACGCAACAATCTCGCCATCTCTATAGATAAAACGATTTTTTGTGTCTGAATCAAAGGTGACTGCCCAATGATGCCATCCTCTATCGGTATATTTTGTGGATGTGCTGACATCATTAGAAAAGAACGCAAATGTAAAGACATTGGAATCTCTGAATCCAATATGCAGGTATTCACTATTGTTAAATACGTCCTGAGCTTGAGACTGGCTCAAAATAATATCCCACTTGCCAATATCATTATGTGTGGCATAAAATTCGATTGAAAAAGACTTATTGGCAAGGTCAATATTGCCAAGATTAACATAATCGTTGTCACCATCCAATAATAAGGCATTATGAAGTTCCCGATCGTCTCTCAAATGAATCTGACCTGGAATCCAATCCGAATCAGTATCCATATTGGTTAATATGCCATAATTATTATTTGAGGAGTCATCAGCAAGAATTCTTCCGGAGGATTTATTAAAGGAATAATAGGCCAGCAATGATGAATCCGATGGGTTAATATGTTGATACATATACTGTTTGATTTGAGGCTCTGATCTGGCATAATTCCAGATTCTAAGCGCATCAAGATCGCCATAAAAGTTGCCATTCGAAAAATATCGACCAATGAACATATTGCCAGAGCCGCGATAATAACAATAGGAATCGCTGGCAACAAGATTGCCATCCCTGTAAATTTTCCGATTGCAACCTGAATAGTCATAGGTTACCGCATAATGATGCCACTGGCTGTCAGTATATTGCGGGGTATTCAGACCGCTGCCAAAGAAATCAACTGTAAACTCATTTGAGTCACGAAAGCCAATATGAAGGCCATAATCAGTCGTTTCTTCACCCTGAACAAGAATCATATGGGATGAACCGAATGATGCATGTCTTGCCCAGAATTCTATGGTAAAAGAGCGGTATGCAAGATAAATATTACTTCCAATTTCAACATAGTCATCACCGCCATCAAAGGAGAGCGCATTTTCCGGATTAGAAACATCCGGGTTCAATTGAACTGTGGCATCCGATTGAATCCAGGAAGACGCCATATCCATATTGATTAATGTGCCATCATAATTATTGGCCGATAAATCAGAGAGTGTTGTGCCCGAAGTACTGTTAAACCGAAAATAAGCCAGTAAACTGGTTTCACTTTCAGAAACAGAACCATTCATATTGTTTTGTATTTGTGACTGGCTGCGAACCACATTCCAGATTCTTAACTCATCGATTTTGCCCTTATAATAAAATTGATCAGCATCTGCATATTTACCAATATAAAGCGGCCCTGTGGAAATATAAATATTATTTGACGTGCGGCTGGCAACAAGTGTACCATCCCTGTAAATCATCTGGCTTTTCGTATCTTTGTCAAAGGTGACTGCCCAGTGGTGCCAGTTATCATCAGTATAAGCAGCCGATGTATCCAGATCATCACCACCAAATGCGAAAGTAAACAAATTAGAATCACGAAATCCCACATGAAGCAGATTGGGTTGACCATTCCCGCCCTGGGAGACAATCACCCCCCAATCATTAGATTCTTCCCGCTTTGCCAAAAACTCAATGGTAAAAGAGGCATTGGATAAAGGAATACTGTCCGCTGCAACGTAGTCGTTGTCGCCATCAAAGTAGAGTGCGTTTTCAGTCTCTAAAATAACCGGATTGTTTCGATCTGTTGCAGTAGAAGGAACCCAGGCATTAGAGATATCTATGTTCTGCAATGCCCCATTATAATTATGACCGGATAAATCCGGAAGGACTGCGCCGGATACTTGATTAAAGCGATAATAGGCAAATAAGGTGGGATCATCATCAGCAACAGAAACATACATATACTCCTGTATTTGTAATGGGGTACGAACAGTATTCCAGATACGAAGCTCATCAATTTTACCATTAAAATGGTACGTATCCGAAGGACCAAACCGCCCAATCAAAAGCGCACCGGTTCCAATATAATTTGAACTGGCAGTTCGACTGGCAACAACAACACCATCCCTGTAAATGAGTTGCACCATACTGTTGGTATCATAAGACACCGCCCAGTGATGCCAATCACTATCAGTGTAAGCCGGCGAATTGAGATCGTTATTACCAAACCCCAGTGTAAACACATTGGAATCACGAAAGCCAATGTGCAAATTGTGATTATCGTCTGAAGTCCCCTGCCCCACAATAAGATCCCAATCACCTATGCCTTCACGTTTTGCCCAGCATTCAATGGTAAAGGATTGATTGTTGAGGGGGATTTCACCAACATTGATATGATCATTCGAATTATCAAATGATAGTGCATATTCAACGCTGGCACTGGCATTTGAGGTTATGAAAAAAGTGATCAGCATCGCATTGATTAAAAATGCGCTGATGGTGGAAAAGGTATTGATAAATTGACGAAAAGAAGAATCTTTTAAAGCGTTAAAAGTCATGATGGTCTCCGATTTGGTTACACTCAAAACATTTTTATATTTGCAAGAATTTGGATTTTATATTTATAGCGATAATTATTAATAAAGAAAACTAAAAAGAACAATAAATATTAATTTGTTCATAAAAATTAATTTGTGTACAATCGGACATTTATCGGAATCAAATTTATGGTCGAGAACAACTGTAGGGGCGAACATAAGGTTCGCCCCTACAGTTGTTCTCGATCATAGTTTGATCATAGTTTTTGTATAAAAAAAATATATAATAAACTGTTAATTTTCTAATGATCATGATATTTATCAATAACATCAAATATGATACAATATTGTTTATGAAAGGTAATAATGATGCAAACAATCAAAATATTTTTAGCTTCTTCTGGAGAATTAAAGGAAGAACGTGAACAAATCGGTTTATTTATAGCCCAGGAAAATAAAAAGGACATACCATGAATAAAACTTTTGTTGATTCAAGTTACCACTTATCTGACCTTACTGGAAAAATTATTGGTTGTGCCATGGAAGTTCATACTGTCCTGGGCAATGGTTTTCAAGAAGTTATTTATCAGCGAGCCCTTGCCCTTGAAATGTCTTCACAAGGTATTGAATTCTCCAGAGAACATGAAATGATAATTCACTATAAAGGCGAAACCATCGGTAAACGCAGGGTTGACTTTTTCGTTAACAAATCAGTGATGGTTGAACTTAAAGCGATTGCTCGATTAGATGATGTTCATCTGGCTCAGGCAATTAACTATTTGGAAGCTTATGGACTTGACATTGGATTGCTGATCAATTTTGGGGGTAGAAAATTGGAGTTTAAGCGGGTGATGAATAAAAAATTGTGATGGTTTTAGATAAATGGTTGATGAACATGATGCATTGTCTGAACTGTGATGCGTCTGATGAACATGATTCATTGTCTGAACT
>Ga0272440_1000480_pt1 | contig 33897 bp, 22 predicted proteins | sample SSMMMBAug17_FD_192440 | JGI IMG/M metagenome (GOLD analysis project Ga0272440, IMG submission 192440) | Marine sediment archaeal communities from Little Sippewissett salt marsh, Falmouth, MA, United States - SSM-MMB-Aug17 | ecosystem: Environmental > Aquatic > Marine > Wetlands > Sediment ... | reverse complement strand
TCTGTTTTCATGTGTACCTCCAGCAAGAACTGACTTTGACTTTTAGGGAATGCGCCCAGATGAAATAACTGATAAATATTTCAAGATGTTACCCTGACAAACTGGATATATATTGATTATAAACATCGTAAATATCATCGGAAAACAACATAAAGATTACTTTTTCGATAACCGGACATACTGGAAACATTTCAATGGTTGTATCGACAGCAATTTTACAGGCATCTGGAATGGGATAGCCATAAACGCCACAACTGATTGCAGGAAATGCAATTGTTTTGACATGATGAGATTGCGCCAATTTGAGACTATTTTGATAACACCCTGCTAATAGCTTAGGATCTTCAGGCGATCCACTATAAATTGGACCAACTGTATGAATGACATATTTGGCTTTGAGTTGAAAACCATCTGTAATTTTGGCATCGCCTGTATCACAACCATTGAGTGGCCTGCAAGCTTCCACAAGCTGCGGTCCAGCAGCCCTATGAATGGCACCATCCACACCTCCGCCTCCAAGCAAACTGTTATTTGCTGCATTAACAATAGCATCAACAGGGAGTTCTGTGATATCTCCCTTTTGTATTTCAATTTTTTTTAAATTGTTATCTGACATGAGAACTCCTTATTGTTTTAACTTGATTCTTGTTGATGGGATACCCCATACAAAAAAATTTACCCATTCAAAAGCCAGCTTTAAAAGGGGCTCATCTTTTTTTTTAATCTTCTTTTTGAGATCTTGTTTCACTTTATACCGCTTAAAAAAACTGCTCTTAAAGACAAAATTTCGAAATTCATCAATGTTATAAATGGCCATAAAAGCCATTGTGCCTTTTTTACCATTGATTCCTTCGAGTCCCCAGGGATCGTTTTGAAATAATCGCTTTACTTTTGCCCATTGAATTGTATTCCGATGATAGGGTTCAACCCCCTGGTCAATCCCCCATGTTTCTAATGTCCAGTTTTTTTGGGTTTCTACGCCTTTACAGAAATCAGGTGGGCGGAAAAAATAAACTGGCTCATCCTGTTTTGTTTGTTCTGAGTATTGAATGCCCATTTCAATGGGAAATGTTCGGCAGGCATCAGGTCGATCAGGATAAACAGCGCATCCTGATTGTGTTAAAAATGGGCAGGTTCGCTCTTTATTGTCTGACATTTTTAGCAGCACATCTGGAAAAAATGAACCCTCACGCATGACAATATCGGTATATTGATCAATAAATTGGCTGGATGAAATATTTAAATGATTCTTTAAGCATAATACATCATAGGGATACAAAAATAGATTTAAATTTCTACAGCATAGATTAAAACAAGACACATCAGGATCACATTGAAAATTAAAACGCATATTTTTTTCAATACGTTTTCCAGGTAAATGATCTATTTTGTTTGAATCAATATATTTCATAGAATGCTTGAAGGGATAAGGTTTAATAAAAAAAAGGCATGTACTTTTCAGCGCCATGCCTTTTTAATAAATGGCTGAGAGACCAGGACTCGAACCTGGATTAACGGGGCCAGAACCCGTCGTCCTGCCATTAGACGATCCCTCAATTAATTTTAAAAAATCTATATATTAAGCATAAAAAAATGTCAAGAAAAATTATGATAAAATACGCAACGCAGATTTTCCCATAATATTTTTTTTATCTGTGATACTCAAGTTTTTGTTCATTTCCATTTGTTTAAAATAACGATTGGCTGGAAGCAAAGGGTAATCAGTTCCAAAAAGAATTTTTTCAGATCCAATGATATCACAGGCAACAGACCAGATACGTTGATCATATAAAAATATGGATGCCGCAGAATCAACATACACATTGGTCATTACATTTTTTGTTTCTTTTTTTAAAAGATGATAGAAAAAAACACCCCCACCCCAATGGGCAAGAATAATTGTATTGTCTGGAAAACGCTCAATAAAATGATATATAGACTTTATAGAAATGGGCGTTTTTCCTGGATATAAATGGCCAACAGGCTCATTTGTATGAATCATAACCGGCTTATTTTGCATTTGCGCCATTTCCATAATCGGCGTCAGATATTGAATGGCTTTGTCATCAATATCTGATGTATAAAAAGCCAGCTCTCCAACACCTGATAAGCCCGCATTCAGACAACGTTCCACCTCTTTTGCGCTATTGGGATGATAGGGATCAAGGCAGCAGAACCCATACAATCGATCTGGATACCTGTTCACAGCTTCAATAACATAATCATTGTTTTGTTTGAAATATTCTTCATGCTGCCATGGAAATCCAAATACAACAGATTTGTCTACATGATCTTTATCCATCGCCTCAATTAATTGATCAACGCCAACAATCGTTGATTTGACATTTTCATACAAAAGTTTAAAGGCGGGTTCTTTTTCAAAAAAATGATTTCGTTTTTCCTGTACCGCTTTTGGAAAAATGTGGGTGTGAAAATCTATTATCATAAGTGTATGCTCCTTTCCTGGTTATTCCTTGATATTTGATATCAATCCAGTCGATAATTGGGTGCTTCCTTCGTAATAATAACATCATGTACATGGCTTTCTCGAAGCCCTGAAGGAGATATCCGAATAAATTGGGCATTCTTGCGAAGCGTTTCTATCGTACAACTGCCCATATATCCCATCCCGGATTTCAAACCACCAACAATTTGATGCACTGTGCCGGCCAATGTGCCTTTGTAAGGCACTCTACCTTCAATGCCTTCAGGCACAAGTTTATTATTATCATCAACATGTTCCTGGTGATAGCGATCTTTTGTTCGTTCTTTCATGGCCTCGATGGATCCCATTCCCCGATATACTTTATAACTTCGGCCTTGAAAAATAATCATTTCCCCGGGACTTTCATCAGTACCAGCAAACAAACCGCCAATCATTACCGAATGTGCCCCTGCACCTATGGCCTTTACGACATCTCCAGAATATTTAATCCCCCCATCAGCAATAATGGGAATGTCGTGTTTTTCAGAAATATCTCGACAATTTGAAATCGCAGTAACCTGAGGAACACCAATACCTGCAACAATTCGAGTTGTGCAAATAGATCCTGGTCCAATACCAATTTTTAGACCATCTGCGCCCGCTTGAATTAATGCTTCAGCCCCCTCTTCAGTCGCAACATTACCAGCAATCAATGGCATTTTGGGATGATTGCTTTTTAATGTGCGTACTGCTTCAATCACATTTTTGGAGTGTCCATGGGCTGCATCAATGACAATGACATCCGCATGGGCATTCCACAACGCTTGAGTGCGTTGCTCCATATCTGATCCAACACCAACAGCAGCGCCAACTCTTAAACGTCCCATACTGTCTTTGCAGGCATTCGGATATTTTTTTATTTTTTCAATATCCTTAATTGTAATCATTCCCACCAGACGATCTTCCTTATCTACAACCAATAATTTTTCAATTCGGTGTTGATGCAGTAATTTTTTGGATTCATCAAGAGTGATGCCTTCAGACACTGTTACCAGATTATCCTTCGTCATCACTTCAGATACAGGCGTATCCAAATTGGTTTCAAAACGCAAATCACGATTTGTGACAATTCCCAATAAAATCTTTCCCTGTGTAACAGGTACACCTGAAACACTATATTGCTGCATAAGTTGTAAAACATCGCGAACCGGCTTATCCGGATGAATGGTTATGGGATTAATAATCATTCCACTTTCAGACTTTTTAACCCGCGCGACCTCTCGAACCTGACGTTCAATACTCATATTTCGATGAATAAAACCGAGTCCACCATGTCGGGCCAATTGTATGGCTGTTTCATATTCTGTAACAGTATCCATTGCAGCGGATACTATTGGGATATTTAATTGAATATCTCTTGTCAGGTAAGTTGTCGTATTTACGTCCTTAGGTAATACTTCAGAGCGGCAAGGAATGAGCAAAACATCATCAAATGATAATCCTTCACCGCAAACATTATTTATTTGCATGTATGGGCCTCCATAATTGAAAATCTTTCTTGGAACATAAGCGCGCCAATTTTAATCTTTAATAACAGAGAAACAAATATATTTCAAGATCTCATCAATAATCATGATTTTTAAAAATTCTCCTTGCAATTTTCGATAGTTGTGTACTATCTATCAAGAATAGGATCAAGATCAAGATCAAGAATAACAGATGTTTGAAACGAGGAACCATGTCAAACAAACATACCCTTTTAATAGTGGATGATATCCCTGAAAATATTGATGTCTTGCGAGAAGTTTTAAAAGATACTTATCGTTTAATCGCAACGACACGAGGCAAACAGGCATTCAAAATCGCTTATGAGAAACAACCCGATCTCATTCTGTTAGACATTATGATGCCTGACATTGATGGTTACAGTGTTTGCAAGTTATTAAAAGCGGATGATAAAACAAAAAATATACCTGTTTTTTTTACAACTGCATTGGACAGTGAAGCTGATGAAACCAAAGGATTATCTCTGGGTGCGGTGGACTATATTACCAAGCCATTTTGTATGCCCATTGTTTGTGAACGTATCAAGTTACAGTTAGAACTGAAAATCCATCGAGACAGGCTTGAAGAGCTTATTAAGCAAAGAACTTATGAATTATATGAGACACAGCGTCAAATTATTTTCAGCCTGGGATTGGCATCAGAGTATCGTGATACTGAAACTGGAATGCATATCAAAAGAATGAGCAATTATTGCCATTTACTTTACAAGCATATTGGTAAACCAGAAATAGAATGTGAACGTATTCTATTCGCAAGTCCAATGCATGATGTCGGCAAGATCGGTATACCAGATTCAATATTACTTAAACCCGGAAAACTGACTAAAGAAGAGTTTGAAACAATGAAACAGCACACAACAATTGGCAAACGAATCTTGTCCGGGCAGGATGCCAATGGTAATACTGTCAACCCAATGGTTGATAGCGCTCTATTAAAAATGGCTGTTTCTATTGCATATACACACCATGAAAAATGGGATGGGACCGGCTATCCCAACCAATTGAAAAATACTGATATCCCATTAGAAGGTCGCGTTGCAGCACTTGCTGATGTTTTTGACGCGTTGACCTCAGAAAGACCCTATAAAAAAGCCTGGCCTGCTGAAAATGCGTTGAATGAAATTATTAAACTCAAAGGTACAAGTTTTGATCCTGATCTGGTTGACGCTTTTGAAGAAATTTTTTTGGATGTTCTTTTGATAAAAGAACAGTTTTCAGAGAATAATGGTTGACATTATTTATGATAATTCGTATCAATTTTCATAATAATTATGAAAACACTTATTCAAACACAAAATTTATCATTGTATTATCCTCAATTAAGTCCTTTATTGAGACGTCCAATAAGTAATATTCAGGCGTTAAATAACATTGGGTTAACGATAATAAAAGGAGAAAGCCTTGGTCTGGTCGGTGAATCAGGATGCGGAAAGAGTTCACTTGGAAAAACGTTGATACGTTTTAATAAACCCACCAGTGGTCATATTCTATACTATCAAAATGCAACGCCTGTTGATATTTCAGATATGTCACATAGACAGATAAAAAAATCGGGCATTCGCTATAAATTACAAATGCTTTTGCAGGACCATGCTTCTGCGATGAATCCCAGGATGACAATAAAAAAAATACTTGGAGAAGCAATCAAGGTAAGGGGAACGAAGCATCATGATAACAGGGATCATGTTATTTTAAACTGCCTGAAACAAGTCGGACTGAACGAATCTCATTTAAGTCGATATCCCCATGAGTTTTCAGGTGGTCAACGTCAGAGAATTTGTATTGCAAGAACCCTTGCCATTCAACCTGAATTTATTGTATTAGATGAGCCTACTTCAGCGCTTGATGTCTCTGTTCAGGCACAAATTTTAATTTTACTTAATGAAATCAGACAGAATCTTGGGCTGACCTATGTATTTATTACGCATAATCTGTTGATACTTAAATATGTTTGTACTCGGGTTGCTGTCATGTATTTAGGCAGCATTGTTGAAATAATCGATGTTAAAAATTTGTTTGCAAATGCAAAACATCCATACACGTTAAGTCTTCTGGATTGCATACCCGACATTGATAAAACTTATGCGTTCAAACCCATCCGAGGAGAAGTGTCAACGCTTTCCGAGTCACATATTGGATGTCAATTTTATGGAAGATGTTCACGATCTTTTCAAAAATGCAAGACAAATGCCCCAATACTCAAGCAGGTTTCTGATGGACATTGGGTTGCCTGTCATATTGAAATGAATTAAACATGTATGTAGGGCATTTTTAGATTCTCATTGAAAATTCGATCTTTCCTTAACGTTTTTATATTTTTTATTTTTTCTTAAATAAAACCTAGGAGGTGTATTAATGAAACATTTTTTTCAAAAACCAACCCCATCTTTTTACATTCAATCTGTAATGACATTTATTGTATTTTTACTCATGATACCATCAACAGCCTTTTCACTAAAATACAAGCATATTGTCGCTTTTGGGGATAGCCTTTCAGATCATAACAACTTGCATTCATATGTTCCTGATGCTCGAGAAGCCATGACAAATGGTGATGTTTGGATTGAGTATCTTTCTCGAGAACTGAATGCAACATTGGACAACAATGCGTTTATTGGAGCCATGACCAGAAACCATTTAAAAGATGAAATTCAAACCCTGTCAGATCAGGATATAATCCCCCAATTGGGACTTATTGGTCAGGTTGATACGTATCTTACAGAGCAAAATGTTTTCAACCCGGATGAAACGCTTTTCAGCATATGGATCGGCTCAAATAATTTAATCCGATATGGCAGGGATACTATTGACATGTCACTTGAAGAAAAAATGGTAGCAGCCGAACAAATGATTTCTGCAGCAATGGCAGATATTGGAGAAGCGGTCACTAAATTGCTTGCTATAGGAGCAACGCAATTTATTGTTATGAATTTACCTGACATCGGAAAATCACCATGGTATAGTCAGGGGACTCCAGAAGAAGTAGCCGCTTCATCGAATCTTGCAACAAGTTTTAATAATGCATTAGCGTATACAATCAATCAATTGTTTATGGGAAAAACAGGGGTAAAGGTGTATAGCTTTGACATGGTTCAGGTCATGGATGAACTCATTGACAAAGAAATTTTTCCCATTATTGACGATACTTACACTGTGCTGGATGAAGGCGGTTACCCTACTGATGAAACAAAAGAGCCAGCGGAAGATTATTTATTTTGGGATGGGGTTCATCCCACAACAAAGGCCCATGCGTATTTTTCAAATGTAGTTGCAACTGATATTCTATATGATGGATTCTATTCACAGCAAGAACTTGATGATGCTGTTCTGGATGAACGTAAAAGATGGGATTCAAAAAATGATAATGTTTTGGGACTGGAAGAAGCCATTCGTGCACTCAAAGAATGCGCGAAGTTTTCTTCAAAGTAAGCATCAATTTAGACTCTGATTTGATATTTCATTTCGGATGTGGTATATGATGATAATTATATTATGGGAATGCTCGAAAAAAGAACCCAATAACAACCAAAAAAAGTAAAGGAGAAAAAAAGAATGACAGAAATTGAAAAAATTATCGCAAGAGAAATAATTGATTCTCGTGGAAATCCAACTGTTGAGGTGGATGTCATATTAATCAGCGGTGTTGGTCGCGCAGCAGTACCATCAGGGGCATCGACTGGTACACGCGAAGCACTTGAATTACGTGATAAGGATGAGAAACGCTTTTTAGGAAAAGGTGTTTTGAAAGCAGTTGAAAATATCAATTCTGTTATTGCGCCCAAAATTGAAGGCATGGATGCTTCAGAACAATCAGAGATTGATCATGCCATGTTAGAGTTAGATGGAACGCCCAATAAATCAGAACTTGGAGCAAATGCCATACTGGGTGTTTCAATGGCTGTCGCTAGGGCAGCGGCCAATTCCTTTGAAATTCCATTGTATCGATATCTTGGCGGCATTAATGCCTGTGTTCTGCCATTACCGATGATGAATATTATCAATGGCGGCGCTCATGCAGCCAACAATTTGGACATTCAGGAATTTATGATTATGCCTAAAGGCGCAGATTCCATTGCTAAAGCTGTACGAATGGGCGCAGAAATCTTTCACAATTTGAAAAAAATTTTAAATAAAAAAGGGTTACAGGTTGCAGTGGGTGATGAAGGCGGCTTTGCTCCTGATTTAGGGTCTAATGAAGAAGCCCTCGCATTAATTATTAATGCGATTGAAGCTGCGGGTTACGAACCAGGTGCTGAAGTTGGTTTGGCCCTTGATGCTGCTGCCAGCGAATTCTATTCTGATGGCAAGTATCAATTCAAGTCTGAAAATAAATCTATGGCTGCTATAGATTTGGTGGATTATTATGATCGCTTGATTGACAAGTACCCCATTTTATCTATTGAAGATGGTTTGGCTGAACAAGATTGGGATGGTTGGGCAATTATGACTAAACGTCTTTCAAATAAAATCCAAATTGTTGGTGATGATTTATTTGTCACCAATTCAGCAATATTGAAAGAAGGAATTGACAAGAACATTGCAAACTCCATCTTAATAAAATTAAATCAAATTGGTACTGTAACTGAAACAATGGAAACGATAGAAATGGCTAAATTAGCTGGATATTCAACAGTGATCTCGCATCGATCCGGCGAAACTGAAGATACGTTTATTTCAGATCTTTCTGTTGCAGTCAATGCAGGCCAGATAAAAACTGGATCACTTTCGAGAACGGATCGGGTATGTAAATACAATCAATTGATTCGTATTGCTTCAGCATTGGGTAATGCTGCAAAATTTTCCACTGCATTTAAATAAGTTTGATCGGAGCAATCTATAACATGAAAAAATGTACTTTTATTATTGGCATGCTTTTCATTGCCATATCAGCCAATGCTTATGTCATGCCAGGTAAGCAAATGGTTAAAGAAATGGCTAAAAATATTGGTTCGACCCGGTCAATGTCTGCGGTACATTCATTTATCATGCATAATTTGGAATACAATGAGGGACAACCTCTAGAACTAAAAGAGACTGTGATTTATAAATTCCCTGATTCCTTACATTCTGAAATATTGATGAACGATAAACAGAAATTACATGTTGTTTCTCCCAGAGGTGTGGTTACAATTATTGATGATGTCACTTCTGAAGAACCCCATACTACTTTTGACCTCTATAAATACCTTCTGCTCGAACGTGATAAATCAATGATTCTTCAGCGATTGTCTGTGTCTGGAATTAATGTCAATATTTCAAGCTATGGGAAATTTGAAAAGAAAGCCGTCTATGTAATCGGTGCGAAATACCCGGATGAATCAGTGCCGCAGCTTTGGCTTGAAATCAATACCTTTAGACCATGTCGATGGATCATAACGCCTGGCGGATATGGACAATCACTGGAAATCGTATACAGAAACTGGAAAGAAATCAGAAAAGATGTCTGGTATCCTGAACAGATTGAATATGTTCAGGATACCAATGTTCTGGTTGAAATCCATCTAAAATCATTTAAAATTAATCCTGAGGTAACCAAAGACCTGTTCGATGTTTCATACTATCGCCAGATGTATCCGGCGAAAATAACGTATGATTCACCTTATGAAAGTGATATGGATGAAGTCAAAAAAACCATTCGGGATTTTCAACGTACTTTTGAATAAAAATCAATAATTGCAACGCCTAACTATAGACTTTAAGATAAAGATTTTGGTAAGGCGGCGCAAGGAGATCGTACTATAGTACATCGACGAAGCGCCAACGCAGTCCAAAATCTTTATCTTAAAGTCTATAAGGTGTTTGCAATTATATATCAATAAAAAGAATCATCATGGCAAATCAAACCAAATTTATTTTTGTAACCGGCGGTGTATTATCGTCTCTCGGTAAAGGACTTGCGTCAGCATCCATTGCTGCACTACTTGAAAGTCGCGGTCTTCGGGTGACACTTCAAAAACTGGATCCTTACATTAATGTTGACCCGGGGACCATGAATCCATTTCAGCATGGCGAAGTGTTTGTGACTGATGATGGCACTGAAACTGATTTGGATATCGGGCATTATGAACGATTTACATCCGCGCGTCTCGGAAAACAAAACAATTTTACCACCGGTAAAATATATCATTCTGTGATTTCAAAAGAGCGACGTGGGGATTATTTGGGAGGTACAGTTCAGGTCATTCCGCATATTACTGATGAAATCAAGTCCTGTATCAAAAGTCTAGAAAATGAAGCAGATGTTGTGATCGTTGAAATTGGTGGAACAATTGGGGATATTGAAAGTCTGCCTTTTCTGGAAGCGATTCGGCAATTTCGTCAGGATGCTGGAAAGGAAAATGTTTTATATATTCATTTAACACTTGTGCCCTATATTGCTACTGCGGGTGAAGTTAAAACCAAGCCCACCCAACACAGTGTCAAAGAACTGCGCAGCATTGGCATTCAACCCAATATTTTAATCTGTAGAACTGATCGAAATCTGGACCCGGATATCAAACGAAAAATTGCGTTATTTTGCAATGTGGATCTTCATGATGTGATCACCGCCAGGGATACCAGCAATATTTATGAAGTACCGCTTAATTTACACGAGGAAGGCATTGATAATCGTATCGTAGAATTAATGTTCATGTGGACAGCCGCTCCAGATCTCACGCAATGGAAGTCCTTGATTAACAGAATGAACAATTTATCAAAATCGGTTACAATTGCGGTTGTTGGTAAATATACAGATTTGAAGGAATCTTACAAAAGCTTGAATGAGGCCTTATTTCATGGTGGTGTGGCCAATGATTGTAAGGTCGAACTGAAATATGTCGATTCTGATAATGTCAATGAAACCAATATCGAAAAAATGCTCAGTAATGTTGATGGCATACTTGTGCCTGGTGGATTTGGCGCTCGTGGGATTCCTGGTAAAATTTTGACAGCAACTTTTGCGCGAACCCAAAAAATTCCTTTTTTTGGTATTTGTCTGGGCATGCATGTCGCAGTGATTGAATTTGCAAGAAATGTCGCAGGGCTATCCCAGGCGCACAGCACTGAATTTGATCTGAATTCACCAGATCCAGTAATATATCTGATCCGGGAATGGTATGATGAAAAAACTGATACCATCCAAAAAAGAGATTCACAATCTGAAAAAGGGGGCACCATGCGATTGGGTGCCTATACGTGTAAGCTCTTTTCAGATACATTAGCCCATAAAGCGTATCATGCTGAATCAATTTCAGAACGTCACAGGCATCGTTATGAATTCAATAAAGCCTATCAGGAAACATTTGAATCGCATGGTTTGGTGATCAGTGGAACATCTCCTGATGAAGAACTTGTTGAAATTGTAGAACTTAAAAACCATCCCTGGTTTTTGGGATGTCAATTTCATCCGGAATTCAAGTCCAAGCCAATGAAACCCCATCCATTGTTTCGTGACTTTATTGGAAGTGCAGTTTCTTGTAAGGGATAAGGCATTCTCGAAAAATAATTTTCCCATTTTCAAAAACCGGATAGGGCAAACACAAGGTTTGCCCTACACTCGTTTTATAGACTTTAGGAAAAATATCAAACATCCATAAAAAAGCCAAAGTCCCTTAGCCGGTGCTGAACTTTTTTAATGTTGTCTTCTGAAATCAATATATGATAATCCTCAGCAATGCGTACCAATTTTCGAAGGATTTCATCTCTGGCAATCAACTCAATTAATTCTTGATTATCATTTACTTCGAATACATGCAGATTCATTTTTTCCTTCAGGGGATTTTTCTTGGAGCAAATATCATCAATAAATGTCTGCCAGATCTGGGGCGGCTTTTCAGAAATATATTCATTAAACAATTGAATTTTGTTATCAATGTCTTTAATAGACTGACACTCTTTCAAAAATATTTGATAATTCACCCGATAGCATCCCTCATGGATCATTAACCCAATTTTATCCAGTACCATCTTTTTTACTGGATCATTGCCCCGAAGGTATGCAATCAGTCGATCTTCATCCAAAATGACCTGAGCATTTGATATGTCATGATCAATATTTAATTCTTTCGTCTTACCTGTTATATACGCCCCTAATTCATTTAATCGAACATATTTAAGGCCATCGTACTCACTTAAATATTGCCTGCTTTTGGCGCGAATATCAGAGTTTTCAGGTGAAAGATATGCAATATCTATAATGCCAAAGCTTGCCAGAAAAAAAAGAAACATTTTTACTGCCGGCTCTGTTATTACTGTTGAAAAGCTGGATTCAGAAACATATGTTTTTCCAAGAACGTTTTCCCAGTCTTCATTTATAAAACGTCGTGGTGTAAAATGGACATATTGGCTGACCATATAGGGATGCGCAAGTCGAATATCAATATCATGAAAATAACAATACTTTATAATGTTATCAACTGAGATCCATTGATTTGTTGGTATTTCTTGAATTACCTTTAAAATATTGTGTCTGAAACTGACTTCCATTTGATATTGATTGTTATTTTGAAAACTGTCTGTCAACTTTTTCCAATTTTTTAAGTAAGTTAAGAATGAAAAAGTTCGAAAAGTATATTCTGTCTGATCAATGCCTGATAAGAAAAAAGCGAACATTTTTCTTAAAGTCTTTTCAGGGGGAAGGGACTTTTGATATGAATCATCTAACAATAAATATAAAAAACATGCGATTATATTGGTTCGTATGCGGTGTTCTTCATATCTGCCATTGGGATAAAATTCCTGTATAGAACAACTGGTATTCATGTTATTCAAAGACATTTTTGTTGGTTTACCTGTACTATTGTCAATAGATAGATTTCCTGCCTTGATGTATTGAATAATGAGCGGCAACTGCTGAACAATGGTGCAATGATCACAAAAAATTGTACAGGAATCTGGATCATCGGACATGCCAACAAGGTTGTAATATTTGGGCTTGGGAAGAAATTCTTGTGCATACCCCCGAATTACTTTTGGTAAAGATAATTGAAAGTCATTGACCCATCCATGATCACGAGACATCTTGTGTACTTTTCTAACCTTGAAAATACTGTATTTACTGTTGAAAACATTTTTACTGTAAACACGATCCTGAATGAACTCTTCTTTATTTTCACTGATTTTTTCGCTCAAGGTTCGATTAAGAGTGTCTCCAGACAGTTCACCCCCTTCCCAGGCCAGACGTTCAAATACAGTGTAAACATCATCATGCATTGCATTCATCAACTGCCAAAAATTATTCTTATCACCCAGTAATGTTGCAAGTGCATGAACCAAATCTACTTTTTTGAGTTTACTTTTAATTAAACGATTGATCATGCCAAAATAACGCATATCAAAAAATTGACAGAGATATTCATCATAAATTGAGATCATCGCATCATTTTTATAATGGGCGTTAATGGCATCAATCAAGTCTTTAGGCGGTCTGACTTGATTGATACTGGATTGTTCTTCAGTTTCGTCTTTAGGAATAACATCATACAGTTCAGATGCTTTCTCCTGAATTTTAATATTTTCATCATCGCGCATGATGTTAAGCAGTGGAACAATCCATGACTCCTCAATATGTTCAAATGCATTTAGAAGAATTTTTTTGACGCTGGCATTACTTTTACTGGCAGCCTGTTTAAGAAGATTTTTTACTTTTGAATCTTCAGGATCAATTGTTGCGGCAGTTAATAGAACATTGGCATAGTATATTGCCGAAGAATGTTCAGTGGTGCAGACCAGGACAGGAAGAATACTTTCTCCCACTTCAACAGCAGCTTCATGAGCCGCCTGACGCACGCCTGATGTCAGGGGATGTTGATGTACGTATCCAAGATTCCTGATCAAGGGCTGATATAATTGAAACACTTTTGTGCCATCATTTTTCCCAATAAGGGATAATACTTCTCCAAAACGATATAAGACGAGCAATCGGTCTGCTGGAGATCCTTTTTTTAAGTAATCGGCAAATTTATTCATGGGAAAAAATTCAATATCAACAGTTTCAAGCAAATTAGTTTTGAGTCGATTGATTGCGCAGTTCAGGCATAATCGGCCTTCTGCCATTTCTATACTGGGCGGGGCTTCACTCTGACAAACAACACAATGGTATCGTCGTGTTTTGGACCAGTTTTTAAAAAGTTCTATATGTTTGATGGTATGATTTTTCCATTTAATTGATGCCATAGAATTAATCTCCCAAAATAAATTCAATATCTTCTTCATCCAAAGATTTAATAGATGCACCATCAGAAGAAATCAGATTATCAAAAAGTTCGCGTTTCTTATTTTGTAATTCGAGAATTTTTTCTTCGATTGAACCACGCGCAATCAGTTTATAGCTAAACACAGTCTTATCCTGACCGATGCGATGACTTCGGTCAATGGCCTGATTCTCGGCTGCGATGTTCCACCAGGGATCAAAAAGGAAAATATAATCAGCAGCAGTAAGATTGAGTCCAACCCCCCCTGTTTTTAATGTCATCAAAAATACCTGTGTGGCATCATCTTCCTGAAATTGCTCCACCAGCTCTTTTCGATTGCGTGTGGCACCGGTCATGTGAACAAATTCAATGTTATGTTTGACCAGATCTTCAGCAATGCAGTCCAATGCATGCAAGAAATTGGCAAATACCAGCATTTTATGCTGTTGTTCAACCAGATCCAGAATATGCTGAAGTAAAATTTCACGTTTAGGTGAATAAATGCGGTCATCAGATTTTGATTCAGGAATGCTTGCTATTTGTCGGAGTTCGTTCAGAGCTTGAAAAACATAAAATTGTGCTTTGTTGATTCCATTTTCCTCAATCTGATTGCTGATCATTTCTTTGTAGAACAAGCGGCGTTGTTCATAAAACTGTTTTTGTGGATCTGACATTTCAACATATAAAATCTGCTCTATTTTATCGGGTAAATCTTTGAGAACATCTTGTTTTAAACGCCTGAGAATAAAAGGATAAATTTTCTTTTTAAGTTCTTCCAGCGCATTTTTTTTGCCTTCCTTTTGAATGGGTGTCGCGTAATGCAAATTAAACTGATCAATAGAGCCAAACATTGTTGGATTGAGAAATCGAAACAAGGAATACAATTCTCCCAGATTGTTTTCTACAGGCGTTCCACTCAATGCAAGACGATGTTTCGCCTGTATTAACAGGGCTGCTTTGGATGTTTGTGCATTTGGGTTTTTAATATGTTGGGATTCATCAAGAATGATATAATAAAAGTTTTTTTCTTTCAGTAGTTCAATATCATTACGAAGCACCGCATAGGTTGTCAGGATGATATGCTGATCTTGAACCTGTTCAAAATCACGTTGTGGGCCATAATATACACTTAAAGAGAGCCCTGGTGCAAATTTTCGAATTTCATTCTCCCAGTTGAACAACAAACTTTTGGGCATAACCACCAGCGATGGTATTTGTTCTTTTGGATAAATTGATGCCAAAACAGCGATGGCCTGAAGTGTTTTTCCCAGCCCCATGTCATCTGCGAGGCATCCGCCTAATTGATGTTCATGCAGATATTTAATCCATTTATAACCTTGCTTTTGATATTTACGAAGATTGGCTTCAAGCCGTGGAAACCGCATCTTTTTGGATTTAATGGTATTGAATCCCAAAAAAACATCTCTGGATTGCTGAAATGCTTCTTTAGCAGTTTTTTCATCAATAAGTTCTTCTACGATGGGAAGATCAAAGAAAGACACACGAACATTTTCATCCTCAGTTTTTTGAAAAAGCCGCTTGAGTTTTTCCATATACTCTTTGTTGACAAGGGCATGTGTACCATCATTTAAGGCAATATAAGCACTTTTTTTGAACTGGTTCAGGGCATCGAACAAAGCAATGCGGTCACCTTCAAGGTCTAATGAAACAGTGCCTTCCAGAAAATCTATGCCATGTTTCATGTTCAAATTCAACCCAGGCTGCACAGCGCGAACATTGTAAGGTTTTAATTTATCTGCGCCAAACATTTGATATTGTGTGAGCAGTCGCGGAAGTTCATTGTAAACAAATGATTTTGCCAATGTTTCAGTAATGATAAATAAATTATCTTCAACATAAAACTGACCATTTGATCCATTTTTTGAATGTTTTTTTAAAAGCGTTTTAATTTCATCATAACACGAAACAACATCTCCATGTTCAACATCACAAACAGAAATTTTCTTTTCCAGATCATTGAGTACTGCAATTCTGGCAATATCATAATGTTCAAGAAAGTGTTCATCAAATCCAGGAATGCCGGATGAGATTTTTAAAAACAGCGCTTGATCATCACTAATTTTTTCAATAATAATAATTGGAGTCGTATTTTTGGGTTGTCCCTTAACAACTTTGTATTTTTTATAGCGGACTTGAATATTTATAAAAAAAGAATAAAACAAGGCCAGGAATTTATTAATATCTTTCTCCAAAAATACTGTTTGAAACAGGGAGATATTTTGAAAATGTTCACCCACCGGCTCAATAACGAAAATTTGTCCATCGTGATACACATGGCTTTCATTGATAAACTGAATGTCAGTAAAATCAGTGCCCTGTGATCTTAATACAATGCCGCTATCAAGCAATTGCTGGTTTTTGCTTGATTTTTCTGTAATCCGAAGAATCAATCGGGCTGATTCATCAATAAACGTGATGGGTTTACGATCTTCAGAAATAAAATTATCGCAATGACGCAATTGCCAGATCATAAATTCATGATCTGCCAGATTAATTCGCCGACCGGGGATTTTCCAGTCAATTCGAAAGCTGTTTTTTTCCTGAATGTTATCAATAGATTTAAGTATTTCACGCGTGGCACCGCTGTATTGCTCATATGATGCATCAATTTCGTTATTATCAGCATCAACGATATGAATACATGCACCAGATCCCATAAATCTAAGCTGAAAAAACAATTCGTGTGCTTCTGTTTGTTCTTTTTTGATAACGCGCTTTTTTTGTTTGAGTACTTCAAAAATATTTTCTGGATTTAACATCATTTTTCAATCATTCCTAAATGAAATGTACGATTTTTTGAAATTTAGCATTTTTTCTCCTTTTTATCCATCTTCTCCAGTGTTATCCTGGTTCAGTTCCTGGATAATTGACTCTGTCCTTAAGTAAAAATAATTGCGCGTTTGTTCATCAATTTCCATTGTTTCTCCTTCATTGATATCATTATCTAATGAAGGTAAATAAAGAGCATGCAGCATATTGAATTTATTTTCAAATTTTTCAAGTGAAAACACAGGATCATCTGTTAATACAAACGCTTTAATCCAGTTTTCATATATTTCTCTATATGCTTGTATTTGAAATACTTTTTCAACCAGAGGAGAATGATATTTTTTGACAGAGTTTAAAAATGATAAAGGAACTTTTGCTAAAACTGATATGAGTTCATTCACGTGATTCGACCATTCATACATTCCCTGTGAAGGAAGGTAAAAAAGTTTAAGACCATCAAGTGCGCTGTCAAAATCACATGGAATAAACTCAATTTTTCCAGAAGGGTGAAAATATAAATAGTAGTTGTTTCCTGTGGTCCAATATCCATCCCACTTGCCTAACAGGATATTCATGGCCATATATCTTAAAAAAGAATCCATTTCAAGGTGAGAATCTAAATAAAACTTTAAGCCATTTTCACTTAAATCGTTGACATCCAGGGTATTCAATTGATGAATAAATTCGAGAAGTTTTGAATGGTCAGCCACATTTTCATTTGTTTTTAGATCATAAGTGGGGCGATATTTTGTTTTCCAATCTTTAATGCCAATAATTCTATTTTCTGTAAAAACCACTGTGGCATTTAAAGAGCCATCTATGCCATCAACAGGTTCCAAAGATGCAGGCCCTGAATCCCCTAATATGCATTTATACAGATTTCCATCATCTTGACTTTTACCATATCGTCGCTTGAGAAAGGACTTGTTTATAGGTTCAAGTAAGGTATATATCCCAAAGTAGTGCTTTTTGCCGCCAATGGTGATGGTTAACTTGGATGATCCTGTCCTGGATGTATTTACATTGATTTGATTGAGCACGTCATAGCAATACAATTCTCTTATTTGTGAATTATCCCAATAGTCTGGAAGTGCAATATTTAACCTGAAAATCAAAGAAGTTAAGGAACAAAAACGACGATTATTCTGGCATTCATATTCAGGTGTTTTTTCTTGAAGATCAAAGGTTTCGTTAAATTTAACCTTAAAATGAGCGCGATGCAACTGATTGTTTTCATCTTGAGGGATGACCCTTGTTATATTTCCTTTTACCCTGAACCCAACATTTTCTATGATTTCAATACCCATTGGCCCTTTATATACAAACGTTGCTTTTCGATAACGCCCTGTTTTTAAATAATCATTCATATCTGAAATAATGCCATCCCATTCCTGTTGTGAAATAACAATTTCAACATCATGCAACAGGCCATGTTTGAATAGTGCTTCATATTGAAAATCTTCAGGATGCGTCTCAAATCCAGCGATATTATTTAAAATATATATCGCATCTTCCAGGCCAATGTGACTGTCAAAGTTAATATCTCCAGTATCAAGCATAACTTGAGAAACACTTTTTCCTTGCAAGATCTGTAATACCAAAAGTAAATCTGTGATATCAATATTTCCACTATGGTTAATGTCACCTGGAAAACATTTCATTATATTTTGTTGATGGGGGGTTGGCGTTTGAAAAAATGTCCAGGAGGTAGGATCATCATTTTTTCGACCATATGATATGTCAGATGATTGAATACCAAATTGTATGGCGTCTATTGTTTGATTTGTCGGATCAAACAACCCAATTTCTTCACCCTCTTTCTTTAATTTGAAATTCGTGTGGTATAATTTATCTTTACCACTCGCCCAAAAAAGAATAAAGCCCTTTGCAGGGATAAGGGTTGATAATGGTATTTGCCATTTATTCGGATCAGTTAAATCATCAGTTAAATAAAAGCCACCAATATCAATATCTTGTTCTCCAAAATTTGCCAGTTCTATCCAATCTGATGCGTTCCCATCTTCATCATCAATTGTATCGTGATTACTCGCCATAAATTCATTGATCACAAGATTTTCCATTTGTTGCGCTGAAAGACTGATCTCAGATAAAACATTATTGACATCCACAGTTATGGAACAGCAAAGTACAATTATGAATATTAATGCAAATTGAGATCGTAAATGTATTCTTTTTGCCATTAGATTTCTCCAAAATCGTTCCTGATTTTATTTTTCTCTTGTAAAATAAGCGACTTCTATATCAGATGAAAACAAGTCCGGGTAAAACGAAGCCCCAAAGGTATAAATGGTAGGCATTGCAGGGTCAACAGTTCCTTGAAATCGTCTAATTTCAGGTTGATCATTGGTTGAAATCGTAATAACAGATTCCCAAGAACCATCAAGTGCAACATCAATAATGCTTTCAATTGTTATCACTTTATTTCCATAAGAAAACTCTGGAAGCGTCACGTCTACATGTCCTCCTCCAGAATATCGACCTGATATATCAGGCATATTTTCCAAAGGTTTTCCAGGCGCTGCCATAATCAATTTTGAACCATCCGCGTTGGTAAAAGCAGTCTCGTAAAATTCATCAATATTGACGACATATCTGGCAATAAAAACAACAGCTTCTCCACTTGTGTTGATGTGAAGGCTATCATTTTCATAATGCCAGGTGCCTTCAGTTGTCAAAATTCCACCAAAATCGTCAGGTCCACTCCGCACACAGGTTCCATCTTCATTAAAAACATAGGTGGTTTTTTCAGCATTTAAAATCTGGCTATATGTTCCGCTGATCAGTGGCTTGGCTTCAATCAGGTTGATAGGGGGGGCCACAGGATTCGCTATTTTATGCATTATCTGCAAACAATCTTTCAGATTTAAGAGGCCATTTCCATCAATATCCCCTGAAATGGTTGCATAAGAAAACGAAAATATCATTGGAGTGATTATCAAACAAAAAAACAATATTTTCTGTTTTTTACTTTTTTGGGTCATATTATTCATAATCCTTTCGAACGAGGATGAGTGAAGGGGCGATCCTTCTCAGACGTCATCATGACGCTTCCAAATCGTACAAAAATCAGTGAACCAATGCTTTCTTGCCAATAGAATACACATTGAACCCAATATCATAACATTCTTTTCGATTGACCATATTTCGGCCATCAAATAAGTATGCTGGTTTGACCATAGCATCATATAGTTTCTGATAATCCAGAGAACTAAACTTTGGCCATTCAGTAATAATCAATATGGCATGACTGTCTTTTGCTGCCTCGTAAGGATCTGCAACAAATGAAACATTCTTTAAGCCATCGAGTTCTTTTTGCATATTCTCCATTGCTTTTGGATCAGAAATGACAAGATTGGCCTTTTCAGAAATCAAGGTTTTTGCAACAGGAATTGCCGGGCTATCCCGAACATCATCTGTATCGGCTTTGAACGCACAGCCAAAAATACAAATTTTGCGCCCTGCAACTGTATTGAACATGGACTTGACAACATTATCTACAAAACGCTGCATCTGCAAGAAATTCATGTTAATGATATTCTCAAAATAAGTTGCAATTTCATGCAGATGATGCATGCGGCAGATGTAAACGAGATTTAATATATCCTTGCGAAAGCATGACCCCCCGAATCCAACGCTTGCATTCAGAAATTTAGACCCAATACGTGAATCAGCGCCAACAGCTTTTGCAACTTCATGAACATCTGCGCCGGTGGCTTCACACACTGCTGAAATTGCATTAATTGATGACACACGCTGTGCCAAAAATGCATTGCTGACCAATTTGGATAATTCTGAACTGAATGTATTTGTCGTAATAATTTTGTCTTCAGGAACCCATGCCTTGTATATTTCAACTATTTCTTTACTGGCTTTTTGGCCTGCGTCTGTTTCTCGTGAGCCAATCAACACGCGGTCTGGATTAAGTAAATCCCGAACAGCAGTTCCCTCTGCTAAAAATTCAGGGTTGGAAAGAACCTCAAAATGAACATTAGAGCCAGTATTCAAGATGGTCTCCATGGCTTCAGCAGTTTTTACAGGAAGTGTACTTTTTTCAACAATTATTTTATCAGATTGAGCAGCTTTCCCGATTTGTCTGGCAATCATTTCCCAATGCTGCAAATCTGCCGCCATATTTTTTCCCACACCATAGTCTTTTGTTGGCGTATTGACAGCAATGAAGATGATGTCATTATCTACAATTGCCTTTTCAACTTCAGTAGAAAAAAATAGATTCTTTCCCCGAACATCCTTAACAATATCCAGCAGACCGGGTTCGTAAAAAGGTAAAACATCAGAATTCCAGTCCTCAATACGTTTTTGATTAATATCAACAACTGTTACAGTACATTGTGGGTTTTTATGTGCAATAACAGCCATGGTTGGCCCGCCGACATAGCCAGCGCCAATACATACAATTTTTTTTTGTACGCTCATTTTTTCTCCTATATATTATAATTATTCTGAAAGAATTGAAAAAACACTTAAAACATCCTGCATACCAATGATATCATCCAAATTAACATCTCCATGTACCGAAAGTTTGGACGGATCAATCCCTGAAATGGCCTGAAGCCCAACAATAATATCCCTTAAGTCGATTTGACCATCATTGTTTAGATCACCATTCATTGGCGCGCCCACTTTTTTTATACGCATATTTTGGGTATCACCCATAAACTGATCTGCTGCTACAGAAATAGAAACTAATTTTGAAATATCTGATAATGCTTCTGTCACATAAATATCGAAAAAAACTGCACTTTGTCCGGCAGGTATGGTTTGTTTTTCAATGATAGAAACAAGATCTGATGTATCTGATGACAGGCGCGTTTCCAAATCTGATACATACAAACCATCAAGGTATATGATGCCTGCTTGAGATAATAAACCATCGCCAACAGTGGCCTGAGTGGGAATCCACAACGTCAGTTGTGGGGTTTCATCGTCTATTACTGTAATCTTGGATTTTTCAGATGGAAAGTTTTGGGCAAATGCATATATAGTAAAGGTTTGATCACCAGTGATCCAATAGTTGTCATGGATTGTCAATTGAAAATCTGTTTGTAGTGTATTGGGTGGCAACACGATTTCTTTGGGCACAGATACATGAGATGAATCACTGGATATTAATTGTATTGGAAGTTGATTGGCCAACGTTCCTGACAGTTGTATTGTACCTGTTATCAATACACCATCACTTTCATGTGCTGTTTGGGGAATACTTAAGGTCAATTGATAAATATCGTTGTCAGTTAATATGATATTTGCACTTTTGCCTGTCCATTGCGGTAATCTAACTGTAGCAGTAATTTCAATGTTTTGCGGTCCTTCAATACGTTGATTGTCCCCCACATTGATATCAAATTGCGTTTGAGTGTGACCGCTTGCAATGGTCACCCATTCTGGTACTGATATATCTGTATCTGGCGCAGCTTCTAAATGAACCCATAGCGGATCTGACATATGACCGGATATGATCACCATACCTGCATTTTCCAAAATTCCAGTACCTTCATTGCAGCTATATGGAATGGATAACTTGAGCGTTTTGGGTTCATTGTCAATAATTTCTAAATGGGTCATTGCCCCGGCCCATTGGGTGTATCCATCCATTGGTGTGGCTGTTATGGTGATAGATCGGTTATTATCAATTGCGCTGTTATCATGGATGGTCAGGCTAAATGGTGTGGAAATTGTACCTTTTGTAAGGGTTATCTGCGATGGAAGGCTTATATCAGCGTTTGGATCACTCTGAAGCATCATGGGAATACTTACAGGAACATTACCATCAGCAACAATCCATGCAATATTTGTGTATGAACCGCTGCCTTCAGTTAAATGATCAGGCATCAATAACGATAGCTGAAATGTTTCATCATCAATGATCTGTATCGTTGATGTGCTTTTTGCCCAGTCTGGTGATAAGGCAGATATTTGAACACTTGTGTCTAAATTAATCTCATTATTGTCAAGTACTTCACAATCAAAGGATATTCGGGTATATCCTTTGGGAAGAACAACTGTTTTGGGTAGTTGAATTGCACCGATATTGTTTGTTGTCAGATAAATGGTCAGATCGTTGATAAAAGTTCCAGGTATGCTGATCTGGCCAATATTTTGATACAACCCGCTGCCTTCAATGACCTTTTGTTCAAGGGATAATAATAAATTTCTGGGTTCATTATCATTGATATACATGGCTGCCTGGTCTGAAGCCCAATCATCATGTCCCATAATTGAAGCATTAATGGTAACTTCCTGACGAAGATCAATGGTTTGATTATCTGTGATAGCAATATCAAATAAAACAGAAGTGCTGCCTTCAGGAAGTAAAAGGTTTTCAGGGATTTCAATTTGATTGGTCTTATTGACAGATAAAGCAATCGCTAAAGCATGTTGATAAATACCTGGAATCTCAATTTTGCCAGCATTTAATAAAGCCTCATCTCCTTCTGATGCCTCTGATGGAATGGTCAAGAGAATCTCTTTTTTTTCATCATCAACAATGTTTGTAATTTTTGTTATGGCTTTCCATTCTGGCGCAATGGCAATAACAGTAATGAATTCTTGTTCACCAATAATCTGATCATCAACCAGAGTCATGTCAAACGTTTGAGAGAGTTCTCCAGCAACAATCTTAATTTGATCAGGGATTGTCACGCGATCTGTATTACTCACCTCTAAATAAACAGTCAAATCTTTATGATATGTTCCAGGAATTGAGACTGTGCCTGCATGCGCAATATTTCCAATATTTTCCTTTGGATTTTCAACAACCCATAGTCCAAGATTTTTTCTTTCGTTTTCGAGAATATCCATTTGTGCGGTTGAAGTCATCCATCCGGGAGAAATTGCTGTAATTGTGAGGGGATACATCTTTTCATCTGTAATGACTGTATTGTCAATAACAGAGATTGTAAAATCAATGCGCGTTTGTCCTGCGGGCAATAATAAGTAATGGGGCGTATTTAAAGCCTGAGGCGCATCATTGAAAATTTCAATTGGAATATCTGAGGTATAGATCCCTGGAATTTCAATATGGGCCACATTTGTTAAAATGCCATCGGTTTCATTGGCAGTTTCTGGTAATGTGAGTATTAAATTACGCGGATCATTATCCTGAATTGTTATAATATCTGTATCAGAATACCAGCCTCTGGCCTCAACCTTGATTTTGACTGGTTTAGGATTGGAGATTAAGGTATTATCATTTATGGTCATATCGAACATGGCAATGGTTTTTCCTGCTGGAACAACCAAAGTGTATGGGATTTCTACCAGAGAAGGATCATCTGATGTCAGCGTCACTTCAAAATCATTGAGTAAAACACTGGCCAAGGTTACCCATCCCGCATTATCAATAACACCAACGCCCTCAACAGCAGTTTCAATAACTGTAACAGTTAATTGCGCCCCTTCATTATCGGCAATTGTGATTGTTGATGAAACAGGTTGCCATCCGGGCGCTGATGCCGATATCAGAACCGGCACCATACCATCCATGATTTTATTGTCTACAATTGTCAAATCAAACATTGCGACCTGTTCACCTGCTGGAATTTCAACTGAACCCGGAACAATGACTTTATCTGTTTTATTTGAAGTTAAATGGACGATGAGCGGGTCTTGAAAAATACCAGGAATGGCAATTTGCCCGGCATCCTCCAATACCGAATCCCCTTCGGAAGCAATTTCTGGAACAGTTAATTTTAGATTCTTAATTTCATCATCTATCATTAACACCATGAGGCTGCCGCTATACCAGTTTTCTGCTGTCGCAGTCAACGTAACATAGGTATTGCCATCAATGTCAATATCATCCAGTATTTCAACCTCAAAGGAATGCTCAACAATACCTGCTGGAATAATTAATTCGTCAGGAACGACGATACTTTCAGAATCGCTGGATTCAAGATGGACAATCAGATCCTCGGTCAGCGCGTAAACAAGTTGAATATCATAGGTTGTTTTTTTATCTGTTTCATTTAACTCCAAAGGGCCTTCAATCATCAAGCGTTGTTTTAAGTGAAGTATGGTTCCATTCTCGCCAACAGCGTAAACATCCTGGCTGGAAGTTCCCCATATGTCTTTCATCGTATCAGTTGTGCTGGTCTCCATGGCGGTCCATTCTGGCCGGGCGATATCATGAAATAAAATGGTGCCATGGTAGCCACCAGCAAACACTTTGCCATCAGAGAACCCCCAAACTGCATGTAAATTAACAAAGTTATCAATAATGGTTTCTGACCATGCACCAGATTGTTTTTTTAATATGATGCCGCTGTCACCAACTGTGTATAAAAGATCATTGTCTGATCGGCCCCATATGGCATTTAAGGTATTGAACGTCTGACTCGACATGGGCGACCACTGATTATCCATATAACGTAATATTTTTCCACCGCTGCCACATGAATAGACCGATTCAGCACTTCCCCAGACACTGTTTAAGGTTGAGAGGGTTCGGCTTGCCATTTCAAGCCATAGTCCTGAAGTATTTCTTAGAATGGTGCCTTTTTTACCCACAACAATGATATCATTTTCATTAATCCCCCAAATATCCATCAGATCATTATCTGTACCCGATGTCATGGGCACCCAGATTTGATATTCGCGTTTCAGTATCAGCCCATTATCACCAACAATATAAATATCAGTATCATTGCCCCATATGGCATTCAAATCGTATTGCACAGATGACATTTGACTTTGCCAGGAAGTGCCATCGTAATGGAGAATAACGCCATTATTGCCAACAGCATAGATGTCTGTTCGGGATCGGCCCCATATTGCATTCAGATCCTGAACAACCGGGTTGTTCATTGTTTGCCAATGCGTGTTCACTGCTCTCAAATCGGCAATTGATATTAACAATACGAGCAATATTGACCCTAAAACAACGAAAACTTGATTTTTCATACCTGTACCTGTATCAGTCATCGTGCGGATGTTTGATTGGCATACGCACAGTGAAATATATATCAGGAAAACTTCCTCACCTGATCAATTACGCATTCAGCAAGATTTTCAGGTGTAAAACCATATCTTTTTTGTAACGCTGTACCAGATCCTGACTTACCAAAATTATTGATACAAATAAAACTGGCTTTTGATCCAGCAAATTGACGCCATCCCATAGAAAGTCCTGCTTCAACAACCACACAAGGCAAGATATTTGGCAATAGAATTTCATCAATATAGGCCCTGGCCTGTTTTTCCAATAGCTCAAAACTTGGGATGCTAACCAGTCGAACATCTACGCCCTTTTCTGTCAGAATTTTGCAAGCATCAATACCAATAGAGACTTCGGAGCCTGATGCCAATATGACTGCCTGTGGATCTTTACTGGTTTCAATCAAAACATAAGCACCTCTTGAAAGCTGTTTTGCTGAAGGATAAATATTTCGATGAATAACCGGTAGTTTCTGTCTGCTTAAAATCAAGGCAGTGGGACCATCCTGGTTTTTTAAGGCCACTCTCCACGCCTGTGCAGTTTCTGTGGCATCAGCCGGACGAATAACTGTAAGCTCTGGAATCGCACGCAACGAAGCAATATGCTCAATTGGCTGATGTGTTGGGCCATCCTCTCCAACAGCAATGCTATCATGCGTAAATACATAGATAACCGGTAATCTCATCAATGATGCCATTCTTATTGATGGCCTCAGATAATCTGAAAAAACCAGGAAGGTTCCACCATAAGGACGCACACCGCGATGAAGCGCCATGCCATTAAGGATACCGCCCATAGCATGTTCTCGTACTCCAAATCGAATGTTGCGACCATCGTATGAATCTTTTTGAAATTCTTTGAACCCATTTAAAAAGGTTTTGTTTGATGGTGCCAGATCAGCAGAACCGCCAATAAGTGTTGGAAAATGTTTGACAATTTCATTAATTGTAATGCCTGATGCTGCACGTGTTGCAACATCTTTGCCTTCGTAATCATTAAAATCAGGAAAAATATCAGAAAAATCTTCTGGCAACCGAGCACGCATGACCTGTTCCCATTCTTGAGATTCAGCGGGGTATTCCTGAGCATAACGATCAAATAAATCTTGCCAGTCTTGAACCCATTGTTTTCCTTTGTCAACACATGAACAGGCGGTATACACCGAATCTTGTACACAAAAGCATTCATCCAAAGAACACTCCAGACATTCTTTTGTTAATCGGACTTCTTCCTCACCCAGCGGCGCACCATGAGCCTCAGCACACCCTTGCTTATTTGGACTGCCATAAGCAATAATGGTTTTCATTATTATAATTGAAGGCTTCTCATTTTCTTCTTTTGCCGCCTTGATGGCATTATGAATGGCCTCAATATTATTACCATCCTCAACAACTTGAACATGCCAATTAAAGGCTTTAAAACGCAATGCGATATCTTCAGTAAATGCGATATCTGTTCCACCTTCAATGGTGATCTGATTGGAATCATACAAACAAATCAATCGGGACAATCCCAAATGGCCTGCCAGAGAAGCGGATTCACTGGAAATGCCTTCCATTAAATCTCCATCACCACACATCACATAGGTGTAATGGTCTACTATCGAATAATTGGGACGATTGAAATGTGAAGCAAGAAATCGTTCAGCCATTGCCATGCCTACAGCATTGGCAAATCCCTGACCTAATGGGCCTGTGCTGGTTTCAACACCAGGTGTAACACCAAATTCTGGATGTCCTGGTGTTTTACTTCCCAATTGACGAAATGACTGAATATCATCCATTGAAAGGTCGTACCCGGTCAAATGCAACAGGCTGTATAACAACATTGAGGCATGACCACCTGATAAGACAAATCGATCTCGATCAGGCCATGATGTATGTTTTGGACTATGTTTCAAAAATTGGGTCCACAGTGTATAACCTGCTGGCGCAAGCCCCATTGGTGCACCCGGATGTCCTGAATTGGCTTTTTGGATGGCATCCATCGCCAATGAGCGGATCGTATTCACACAAAGACGATCTGTATCGGTCTGATTGATGACGTCATTCATAATTAATCTCCTTTTTATAGATTATCATTGAAATCAATCCATTTTCCGTTCAATTTCAAGTATTAAACGCGACTAATAAACAAAGAAAAATGCTTGAGAATATACAATTAAATATACCCACTGCTCTATTGATTACACCCATTTGTGATAAAATGCAAGTGCCATATCCAAAAATGTAATATGTCAGCGCGGATTACAATGCGCGCATATATTCTGGTTTTAAAGGGATTTTGCCATTAACCGCATCATCAATCTGAGCCAACACACGTGCCTGATCATAAGGTAATCGGGCACGAATTGGTAAATAATTGGATGCATGGTTGGCATGAAATAGGCCATCGGTGAGATTTGTATGTGCAATCATGGTACGTAATTCTTTTAACATCTCAATGGGACTGATCATTTGAAATGTACCATTTTCATACGATTCATACATTGGTGTACCAGGAACCAACATCAAACTTAATGCGCCAACATATTCAGGGTCCATTGCAGAGAGGGTCATACCTGTCTTTTCAGCATGGAATTGAGAACGTTCGCGTCCTGCAAGACCAAGCAAAACAGTTACTGATAGCTTAATACCCGCCTTTCTGGCTTTGACAGATTGTTCTGTCATATAGGCGGAGTCTCCTTTTTTACGAACTTTTTTCAATGTAGCATCATCACCGCTTTCCAGGCCCAGGTACGCAATTTGTAAATTTAATTCCCTCAACGTTTTCAATTCATCCAAAGATTTCATTGATAAGCTTTTGGCATTGGCATAAACACCTACGCGCTCTATCCAGGGCAATTTTTTTTGGATTTGTTGTAAAATATAAATCAATCTCTTTTGAGGGATAATCATGGCATCTCCATCACAAATGAAAAGTCGTCTGTATGACCTGAAATGTTTGGATGCATAATCAATATCCTGCAAAATGATATCATCAGGTTTAATTTTAAACCTGACACCTTTATATGCCGCACAGAATGTGCATTTGTTATGAGAGCACCCCACTGTTGCCTGTAGAAGAATACTATTGGCTTCACTGGGGGGACGGATCATATTGCCTTCGTAATGCATTGATTTTTCCTTTGATAAATGAAACCCAGGGCGTTGCCCTGGGCTGGTATGTCGCCGCCCTTTCAGGGCTAAGAAAAAATATCCCCTTTTTTAGAATGCGCCCCTTATTTTTCGAGAATTCCTTAACTATCAAGTATGCCATTCATTGTCGTTTCCGATAAGCCATTCCCTGAAAACTTGCTAACAATTCTTTTGTTTGATCAAACACATCAACTTGATACACCCCAAGTTTTGGATTGACAGATAATTCACGCGCTTCAGCAAAAACAGAACCCTCTTTAACCGCTTTGATAAAGGCTATAGAAACATTAATTGCCACTGCAACCTGTTCGCGTGAATTGGCTGCAATGGCAAAGGCAAAATCTGCCAATGTAAAAATAGCCCCACCATGAACAATGCCAACACCATTGAGATGGTAAGGCTGGATCTCCATTTTGACTCGGGCATATCCGATATCAGCATCAAGCATTTCAATGCCATTATGCTTCGCAAATTGATCGTTTTCTAAACGTTGTTTCCAATTAGACATTGTTTTCAAACTCATATGTCCTTATTCTTCAAAATACTGAACTTCATATGTTTGAATCTCAAGAAGTTCTTTTTTCCATGTTTCTCCAGGTAAACCCGCTTTTAAACAAAGATGCGATAAAAAAGACTCATGCGTTGGAAGTTGATCCCACACCTGAGGTAAAAACGTCGCAGATGAATAACCCTTTCTGAGTATAACGCCATGAACTTTTGGTTTAAGCTTGTTTATCAAATCCTGGGAGTCTGTATATTCTAGTGGTTGCGGATCTGTCAGAACGCTCACTTCAACATGAATATTATTGTACTCTTGATCTGAAAGGGGACTGAATCGCGGATCATGAAATGCCGCATTAATTGCATTATCTGCTACACCTTTTATCAGGGGGGCTTGACCAACAAGGGAGCCAATACAGCCACGCAATTGACCATGAATATTTAATGTAACAAAAGTTCCTTTTTTGGCTTGAAGATCTTTATCTTTAAGCATGTCATCAGATGGGGATTCAAAGTCTTTTCCCATTTTTTTCGCAATTGTTGAACGTGCCAGCTTAAGTAACGTCTGTCCTTGAGCCTCGGTTAACTGACCTTCTATAGGTGTCATTGTTATACCTCCAAAAAACGCGATAGTTGCATACCCTACCACGCGTGTTTTATCGCCAGCCATGTCACCGCTGTTGGATTTATGAAGTAATACTGGCGTCCATTTTAATTTTTTTGCCAGATAAAGTATGACCTGTATGGGTATAACACCACAGGCTGCATTGTCTTTATTTGCCAAATGCTTGATATCTTTTTGTAAAATTAGATCAATCGTATGATTATCTGTATTAACAGCTTCCAGGTATTTCAAATAATGGGACAGGTCTGAACTGGAAACCAACAGGGTGTTATTGTCCAAAAGAGGTTCAATGTAGGATACCAAAATTTTTGGATCAATCTGCCCTACAACCAGTGGAATGAATTCAAAGGTTTTTAAAAAAAACTGCAAAAAAGGTAAAATAACCTCAATAGAGTGTTCAGCCTGATCTGAATATTTTGACGATCTAAACACTGATGAATATTTCCTGAGTTTTTTAACATCGTCATGTAATGCAATTTTTCCTAAGGGGGTTTCATAGGCACTTACCTGACTGATTGCCACATAATTCATGCCTACCCGATGATCCGGGCCCATAACAATAACCTTTGAAAACTGATTGGGTTTTAACACTTTGACTGCATGTGCTGCTGTGAGTCCGGAATAGATATAACCCGCATGAGGCATAATTAATGCCTTTAACTGACCATCGGGAATATGAACATCTGAACTTATTTTGGCTGCTTGCGTCAGCTTTACAATCATTTGCCTTAATTTTACTGGATCGCTGGGATAAAAGCGGCCAGACCATACAGGACTTCTTGTTTCAGTCCTTGCGGATGATACAAGCCCAACCAAAAGGAAGATAATTGTAAATATGAAATATTTCTTCATTGTCCCACTTTTCATATTTTGGAATTATAATGTTCTACCGACATTAAAGCCCTGATGCACAGCATCAAAGGCCTTACCTATAGCAGATGCATCCCCGACAATATTGTATGAAATACCTGTTGATTCAATTTCATCCTTCATCGGACAATATGGTTTTGCTCCAACAGCAAGGACGACAGTATCAACAGGGATTTCCAATTCTGTATCACCTGATGCCACGCGAATCGAATTTTCTTGAATCGCCAATGCGCGTGTATTCAGCATAATATCAATATTTCGCCTGCCAATATCCTGAAGCATCGCCCATCGGGTACTCTTTCCAATGTCTTTGCCAATTTTGTCCAGCATTTCAATAATGGTTATGTTTTTTGAACCTCTTGATGCCATTTGAACAATATCTTGAACAGGTTCTGCCTGATTAAGCAATAAAAACTTGACTGCATCACCAGACAATGTGCCCTTTTCAGACAATAAAAGAGATGTTTCTACACCAACTGCACCCCCTCCAATAATCACAACACTTTTACCAGTATGGACACGACCAGCCAATACATCCCATGCCTGAACGACATGACTCAGTTCTACGCCAGGAATGGGTAATTTTATAGGATACGCGCCTGTAGCCAATACAATGTGATCTGGTGCAAAAGATTGAATGGTGGCCATATCAACCTGTTTATTTAAAGCGACAGAAATTTTTCTTACATGAACCTGATTGGCAAGATCATGTGCCAGTACACAGAATTCTTCTCGTCCTGGAGGTGCGCCAGCCAGTAATAATTGTCCACCAAGAATTCTTGAGGATTCAAAAATAGTAACCTTATGTCCTCGGTCACTCGCAGCAATTGCAGCGCTCATGCCGGCAGCACCGCCACCGATAATCATGACTTTCTTGGGTGATGAAATTTTTTGAATGGCACGTTCTTTTTCATAACCTGCCATTGGATTACAGAGGCATTCAACAGATTTCAATTGAAATAAATTATCAAAACAACCTTGAGCGCAAGCAATACAGTGAACAATTTCTTGTTCACGATGGCTTTCAGCCTTTTGGGGAAACAATGGATCGGCAATTAACCCGCGTCCTATTGCGACCATATCACACAAGCTTTCTGAAATCATTTCTCGTGCAATTACAGGATCATTAATACGATGACTTGCAATTACTGGAACGTTAACAGCCTCTTTGATCCGCCTGGACAGATATCCATAAACCCCTCTGGGCACCTCAGATACAATTTGAGGTACTCTGGCTTCATGCCATCCCACATTAACACACAGCGCATCAACACCAACATTGGTCAAGGCTTGCGCATATTTAATTACATCCTGGGCTGATGATCCCTCTTTCATGAACTCATTACCATTAATTCGGACAATCAGCGGATAGTCCGCACCTGTTTTTTCTTTGATTGCCTGCATTACTTCAAGACCGAACCGCAAACGTGCATCGGAATCCCCCCCATATTCATCCTCACGATGGTTTGTCAGAGGAGATAAGAATTGACTGATCAAGTAACCGGTGCCACTCAGCACTTCAACAGCATCAAACCCAGATTCTTTAACGCGATTTGCTGCGCTGGCAAATGCGGCAATAATTTGTTTGATTTCGTCTATTGTTAATTCGCGGGGTGTTTCTCGGGTCAGACGTGATGCAATGGGTGAGGGCGCAACCGGAGTTTTGCCATCTAAAAAAAATGAAAAATTATATCGGCCCGAATGATTGAGCTGAACAACCGATAAAGCCCCATTGGCTTTAATGGCATCTGAAAGACGTTTTAACCCCGGAATATGGTCATCAGAATGGGCTCCAATGTTCATGGAATTTCCAGACATTTCATCAACTGTGGCATATCCAACTGAAATCATTGCAACACCGCCACGTGCGCGTTCAGCATAAAAATCAACCAATCGATCTGTGACCATAAAATCAGAGGCCATGTTGAGATGCATGGCTGGCATGTATATCCGATTGTTTAGCGTTAATCTGCCAATTTGAATTTTTTGAAATAATGGATCAGTCATTGTTTTCTCCTTCATTAATTAATATAATTTAAAAATTGAATTTTTTAGAATTATATTGAAATAGCGTTTTTGTGTCAATTTATTTATGAGGTTGTTGGTTTGGAAGATGTGCAATGGAAAAACGAATTTTTTTTATAACCTGTTCCCCTAAACGTTCGTTTAGTTTATGAATGATTTCGTTTCTCATGTAATTTAATTGCTGTAACCATGATGCGTTTGAAACATGCACTTCAAGTTCATTTTTAGTCATTTTCCAGGGACGTGAATCATTGGCAATGGTTGATCCAACAGCCGATTCCCAAATTTCAGTAATTTGAAACAAATTTGCTTTTTTGTTATGACTGTACTTTTTTAAAACCTCAGAAATAATTGTTTTAATATGTACAGGCTCTTGTTTTTTTTGCTGATTATTCATAATGTATTTCCAGATGGGCAACATAATATATTTCTTTTTACGCACATTTGCGTCGAGATAGCAACTTAAAATTTTTCACCTCAATTTTTTTCACCAATTTTTTTTGATTTTTTGATTTGTTTGTTTGTTTGCTTTCAAGGTTTGCTATGACAAATATCTGGATCGGATAAGATTTTTCCTAATATTTCTGGGTTTTTGCCACAACCTTATCGCACCTGCGTTACTTGAGGCTACGAAATTAAATTGCATAGCTTTGTACCCAAGCTCCTTTGCTACTTTTTGAGAATATTCACACATTGAAGTAGCTAGGCCACGACCTCTGGATTTAGAAGAAACCATGTAGCCACAATTACAGACGTGACTTCCGGGGCGTCCGCTGGCAATAAATCCCTGACATGAATCTGTGTTGCTGTATC
>Ga0272440_1000479_pt1 | contig 33916 bp, 24 predicted proteins | sample SSMMMBAug17_FD_192440 | JGI IMG/M metagenome (GOLD analysis project Ga0272440, IMG submission 192440) | Marine sediment archaeal communities from Little Sippewissett salt marsh, Falmouth, MA, United States - SSM-MMB-Aug17 | ecosystem: Environmental > Aquatic > Marine > Wetlands > Sediment ... | reverse complement strand
TATCTAAAGCTGAACGTCATGAAAGAAGTCTATCTATTCTGAACGACGTGGGATTAGATGATAAATATAATAGACGACCTGCTGAACTATCAGGAGGGCAGCAACAAAGAGTTGCAGTTGCTCGAGCTATTGTATCAAATCCATCTATTGTATTGGCAGATGAACCAACTGCAAATCTTGATTCAAAAACAGGAAATAGCCTATTGGAGTTGATGAAAAAAATAAATGAAAAGAATAGTGTTACATTTATTTTTTCGACTCATGATCACATGGTAATGGACTATGCTAACAGGCTTATCAATATTACAGATGGTGTTGTGGTTAAAGATCACATAAAAAATTAAATTGTTTAATAATTCCTTTATTTTATAGTTTTTTATTTTTTTGACTGGAGAGTATTTTGGTTATTACTCTCCAAAATATAAGGAGGAAATACAATGAAATTCACAAAAACTTCAATTATATGTTTGTTGACAATTTGCTTTTTGTTGCCATTAAACATATCTGCATCGGACTGGAAGGAACTTCAAATTTTAAACGTAGATCAAATTTCCAGCATGACTACCTATCATCCTTTCCAAAATGTTATCGAATTAGATGTTGTGCTTGAATCAAGTAGGGGAATGGGTTATTTTATGGCTATAATTATTATGACCCCTGATGGAAGAAAGGTTTACGAGGATGTCAGGCAGTCAACAAGTATAACCATCAGTCGAAAAAAGTTAATTTTACGTACTAGTAATCAACATTATCTTGCTAATGGAAACAGCCTTTCTGTAATCTTAATGCGCGCTCACGTTAAAAAAGCTCTCGTTCGAAATTCACCTGTTTGTTCTAATAAAGATATTATAAGGGCAGCATATTGTAGAGTTCTCGAAAGGCCGGCGATAAATGTATCTCGTTATTGTGAATGGGACGCTAAAAGTATCGTCACCCATCTCGCAAAATCATGGGATCACCAATACTGGTTTGGAAGCAACAATCCAAATCAATACGTACAAAAACTTTATGATCACCTGTTGGCACGTGGAGCTAGATCTGATGAAATCCAATATTGGGTAAATCAGTATAACAATCATAGAGATTGGAGTCCAATTGTTGATGGCTTTGTTAATAGTGTAGAATATGGGCAAAGATTTGGAAACAATAAAGTTCCAGGGGATGGCCGTCATAATTGTAAATAATATTTTTATTGATACACCAATTATGTCAACAAAACAATAATGATTAAAATTCTTTTCTTATATTATCTCTTATGCCTATTCTATTGTGTCGATATTAATAGTTCTTAATAAATTATCTAAAAAACTGTGGATTACGCGAACAGGCTAATCCACATTAATATTTATACTGTTGTTAATGATTAAATCAATTAATATTATTATATTTTTGGGGCTTCTATATCTTGTATTTTACCCCGTATTTATTTATGCCTCAGAACTGTCAATTCACTTGAGCAGATCCCGAATCAAATGGGGTGAAACCATTACGTTAGAAATTGAGGCGATGAATCCAATCAATGAAGACATTGAAGGTCATATCATTGTTTCATTTTCTTCAGATGTTATTATTTTAAATAAAGACAAAGAAAGTAAAATTTATTACAAGGGCACGAATGTAAATACAAGAGAAATATACTCTTCTGAAAAAGATGCCTCTCTGAAAAGTCTTGATGGTTGTTGTATTGTTACAAAACATTTAATGGTCAAAAATTCATATCACAAATGGCCTGCCTTTAGAAAAAAAAAAATGACATTAAAACTGTTACCCACTGCAACAGGTATCAATAAAATTTATATGAGAGCTTTCTTTAAAAACAATGAATATCTGATTAACATTCCTAACCATCCAGCTTATCTGGATCAGCAGAATTATCCAGTTGAAGAGATACGTTTTCTTGTAGATGATTCAAATAACTTTTCAAAAAATCTAAAAACAATCGTAAAACATCCCAAAATATCTGAATACGATGATATTATTGATACTTTAGAAACCTTACTAAAGCATCCAAAAGATATTGATTCGTTTTTTTTGATGTCTGACATGATGTGTGAAGAATTAAATGTTTGCCGTTTTTCGCATTATTTCCAGATGAATGGTCATATTAAAATGCGCAGTGATACATCATGGTATAGCAACGATTCATTATATCGCCATGTCGGAGCTGGACCTCATTATAATGGTTTTGCAGGTATTCGTATTAATAACAAAGTATTTTTGAGTAGAAAATGCTATTTTGAAGGTGCATACGAAGCTCTCATTTCTGGCGGGTATACCCTGCAAAAAAAGAACGAACTAATGACTCTGTATCCATATCTATTCAAATCAATCAATACTTTGAATAGCCCGATGGATGATAGCACTAGACTGATGGATTTAAGCGCAAGCATTCAAAATGAGTCAAACATTCAGTACTACCGAGCAGATCGATTTTCATTAACTATTCAATCAGGGACAAAAACTTTTTTGAGTATTGGCCGTCAAGCTGTTACCTGGGGAAATGGTTTTTTGTTTAACCCAATAGATATTTTCAACCCTTTTTCTCCTACAGATATTGAACGTGATTATAAAATCGGGGATGATTTACTATCTATTCAGACGAACCTTTTTGATCAAATAAATGTTCATACTTTATATGTACCAAGACGAAACTCTGATAATAAGATTGAGTGGAAACAATCCTCTTTAGCGAGTAAAGTTCATTTTAGCAGTGGATCAACTGAATTTGATATTATGCTTGGGTATCACTATCAGGATTTTGTTTTTGGTTTGGGGAGTTCTGGTTATTTAGGGGGTACAGCATGGCGTATTAATGGATTGTTGTCAGTCTTAGACGATAAGAATAAATCACATAAAGAATATTATTCAATAGTAGCCAACATTGACTATTCCTGGATTTGGTGGCATAAAAACATATATGCTTTTATAGAGCTTTACTACAACAATATCGGAACAAATTATCTCATTGATATTGATCCAAACCTTATTGAACGAATAGGAAGAGGTGAATTATTTACCTTAGGACGATATTACTTGGGTGGGCATGTCAGAATTGAATTTCACCCATTATTTAATTTCTATTTAACCATTATTGATAACCTAAATGATTTTTCCGCATCTATACAGCCAAGAGGTGTATGGGATATTAAAGAAAATGTTCAACTGAGTTTTGGGACGAACCTGGCATGTGGAAAAACTGATTCTGAATTTGGTGGGTTTATAGTACCTGGCACTAAATATATTAACAAACCACAAAACAGTGTATTCCTTTGGTTAACATATTTTTTTTAGAAAACCTTGTTTAGAAAATGAATTGTTATGAAATCTTTATTTATTAATCCAAAAGTTGCCAATATTTATGAAGGCCTTTCCATAGAGCAAATACCTTACTTAAAAAAAGTAATAAAAAACAGTAAAACATTGCAAAAAAGATTATCTTTTAGTGAAAAGACCTTTTCAGGCCTTGGACTTTTAACCGCAGCATCTGTTGCGAAAGAATGCGCCTTTGATATTGAATTTGATTTTATTGATGAAAATTTTGATACAATTGACTTGAGAGAGATTTTAAACAAGGAGTACGATTTTATTGCAATAGGTGGAAATGTTTATCAAATGAATCGTATGTTAGCAATAGCAAACAGGGCTCTGAAAAGACAAATTCCAGTAGTTGTTGGTGGAATGGCAGCAATGACTTTTCCACAATTATTTAAGCGAAAAGGCATTAGCCTTATTCTTGGAGAATGTGAAACTCTTTTGCCAACCTATATAGTTGATTTAAAGAATAATAATCCCAAAGACCAGTATTTGTCATCTTCAAGAACAGGAATAGATCTATCCATTTCTCCTATTCCATTATTTTCGACTATCTTCAAATATGATTATACACTAATTGGTATACAAACAACAAGAGGTTGTCCCTCACGATGTGAATTTTGTCAGGTATCAAATATTATGGGGAGTCATTATCGACATAAACCTGTAAATAATATTATCAATGAAATTAGATTAATACAACAATACTGGCCAGATGCATTCTTTTTTTTCTATGATAACAATTTATTTTCAAATCGCACATTTGCACGCGAACTTTTAACAAAAATGGTACAGGAAGGGATCCAATTCAAAAGATGGGGAACAAATTCTGATGTAACAATTTATCAAAGTGAAGATCTGCTTGATCTTTGCTTTAAAATCGGACCATTAGATTATCTAGGGATAGGTTTTGAATCTTTATCCTCGGAAAGCCTTAAAACAATTGGAAATTCCAAGAAAGTGTCATTGCAAAAAGAATACAATACGATAGTAAAAAAATTAAAACAAAAAGGCGTTGGTGTTTTTGGTTATTTTATGTTTGGTTTTGAAAATAGCAAAGAAGAAGATTTATATGAAATTATAGATTTTATAATTTCCAACAGAATAAATGCTCAAATTAGTCAATTAGTGCCGATGCCGGGGACAAAGCTTTTTGATCGTCTTCAAAGAGAATATGAAACAAAGAATCAGAAGATAAGCAAAAACATACTGAGGCAATGGCATATCTTAAAAGACTATTTGCTTAGTAAATGCGGAATATCCAAAATTGAAATGACTAAAATGTTATCCGATGCATATTCTCAAATATATGATGATAAACTTTTCTTATCTCAAAAACCTTTACCAGCTCCTTTCTTATAATGAATAAATACTATTTTAGTGTGAAACAATGAGTTCTAAATTCAACCAAAATAATTCCAAGTCATTTGCAGTCATTGGCATGGCATGTCGTTTTCCTGGCGCAAAGAATTTAAGACAATTCTGGTCAAATCTAATAAATCAAGTTAATTCTGTTGCAGAAGTTACAAGATTTGATCTGAGTCAATATTATAGTTCTAATTTTAATGAATCAGGAAAGACATATTGTAAATGGGGGGCTTTTTTGGATGATATTGACACGTTTGATGCCCATTTTTTCAGTATCCCTCCAAAACAAGCTGAAGCAATGGACCCTAATCAAAGATTATTATTAGAAATCGTTTGGAAAGCGCTTGAACATAGTGGATATGCCGGAATTAAATCAAAAGGCACCAAAACAGGTGTATTTGTTGGGTGTTCGAATAATCAATATCTGTTTCTTTCCAATCATTCACTTGCGAGCCAGCAGGATGGATTGGATAATAGTAATGCTGGGATAGCAAATCGAATATCATATTTTATGGATTTTCGTGGACCAAGCGTCACTATTGATACCACTTGTTCCTCTTCCCTAATGGCAATTCATTCAGCCTGCCAAAGTATTCAATTGAAAGAATCGCAAATGGCCATAGCTTGCGGTGTTAATATAGTTCTTCTTCCTGAATATTTTGTGACAATGTCCCAGATGAAGCTTCTTAGCCCGCAAGCCAAGCATATAATTCTTGACCGAAATACAAAAGGTTTTATACCTGGTGAAGGTGTTGCCGCTATTATAATTAAATCTTTGGAAAAGGCCATTGTTGATAATGATACGATTTATGCAGTGATTAAAGGATCGGCCTCGAATTATTCTGGAAAAACGACCCATATCTCTGTACCTGCTTATCAAGCTGAGGCAGAAGTCATTCGAAGCGCTATTGAAAAATCTACAATTAATCCGGAATCAATTTCCTTTATTGAATTAAGTGGTGCTGGGAGTCTTTTAGGTGACACAGCGGAAATTAATGGTTTGAAAGAAGTCTTTCAACACATAACGGATAACAAAAAAATAGGTTGGATTGGTTCAGTAAAAACAAATATTGGAAATTTGGAAGCAGCATCAGGCATCGCAGGTTTTATCAAAGTGGTACTATCTCTTAACAAAAAATTAATTCCAGGAATTCTCCATTTTGAAAAACCAAATCGTCACCTCCTTTTAGATAATTTGCCTTTTCAGATCGCCAAAAAAAATATTGATTGGCATGTTCCAGGAAAGTTCCCGCTAAGAGCTGGTATAAGTTCCTTTGGAGTAGGTGGCACTAATGTTCATGTCATTTGTGAAGAGTATATAGAAGCAAAAAAGCAATTCTTGGTTTCTACTGAACTAAAATTTCAGGATATAATAACTTTGTCAGCAAAAACAAGTGAAACACTTTATACGCTGGCCAGCAAGTTACGAGATATTCAAAAAGAAGATTATACCATCAAAAATATTGCATATACATTAAATACTGGCCGTGAACATTTTGTATACAGGCTTGCTATTATTGTAAAAGATATTAAAGAGTTAGACAGGAAGCTTTCGGATTTCCTATCCAAGAAACACTCGGATTGGAACTCTGGGATAGTTTATGAGGATTGGGAATCTGGAATTTTTTATGCGAAATTCAATAAAGATGAAGTTTCTAAAAGTAGAAAAAATCCCTTACAACATATTTACCAGCCATACATCAAGGAAATTGATCGTTTCGTTAGCATACCTTCTGGTTTATATAAATACTCTGCATTCTTGTATTGCATTGCCAACGCATATGTTAAAGGTGAGCCTATAAACTGGATCACTTTTTACGAAAAAAAAAACTGTAATATATTAGACCTTCCAAGCTATCCTTTTCAAAATAGGAAATACTGGATAAATATAACAAACAAAAAATATCCTGTTAGCCAGAATATTACCGCAAGCAAACCGCTTCCACCAATTAAAAAGAATAATATCACTCAAGAAATTATTCACATTTTTATCAATCAAATGATCCAGCAAAAAGGCTTTTCACAATATGAAATTGATCCAAACCATTCGCTATCTGATTATGGTCTAGATTCAATCTTTATTATGAATACGATTCAGTTAATTGAACAATTGACAAATATTCATATTGATCATGCGTTGATATTTGACTGTGTAACTATTCATCAGATCGCAGCATTATTTGGAAATTATTATAAAACAAATAACCAAAAGTCCGACCTAAAAGTTACTAGTGCCTGCAAAACATCTGCAGAAGAAATGAATGTGGCTGTTGTTGGAATGGCTGGAGTTTTTCCAGGTGCAAAAAATATTAATGAGTTTTGGATAAATCTCAAAAATGGTGTTGATTCTGTTACTGAAATTCCGAAAGAAAGGTTTAATTCTACCGCAAAAACATTTTCACATGAAGAAATCAGTACAAAATATGGTGGATTTATAGATGGGTTTGACTGTTTTGATGCATCAGTTTTTAACATTCATAGAAAGGCCGCTGAATATATGGATCCTCAACATAGACATTTTTTGGAACAGGTTTGGACTGCCTTTGAACATGCAGGCTATTCAAAAAAATGTCTATCAAGCATAAAAACAGGAGTATTTGTTGGCCTTAGTTCTCAAGAATACGCCTGGCATATATTAAAAAATAATATTAGATTAAACCATCATACTGGTACGGGTACGGCAAGATCGCTATTAGCAAATAGAATATCACATTTCTTCAACTTAAGGGGGCCCAGTTTAACTGTCGATACTGCATGTTCTTCTTCGCTTACAGCAATTCACCTGGCCTGCAATTCTATTGTTTCAGGAGAATCAGATTTGGCTGTTGCCGGAGGAGTTAATCTTGCATTTGATAAATCCACATTTTTAATTTTCAACAGAGCGGGTGTACTTTCAAAAACAGGAAAATGTAAAGTTTTTGACAGAAGTGCTGATGGCTATGTTAGAGGAGAAGGTGTTGGTGTCGTTATATTAAAAAGCTTAAATAATGCAATTAAAGATAATGATTCCATTTATGCCATAATCAAGAAATCTGTAATAAATCACAATGGAGAAAATTTTAGTATTACTTCGCCAAGTCTAAAAGCACAAGTAGAGCTTTTTGAAAAGGCATATTGTGATATTGATCCAGAAACAATTTCATATATGGAAGCTGGAAGCACTGGGACCAAACCAGAGGTTGATTCCATAGAGATAAGAGCACTTTCGTCTGTCTTCAATAAATATACGGATAAAACATCATTCTGCACAATAGGTTCTGTTAAAACGAATGTCGGTCATCTTGAAGCGGCATCGGGTATATGTGGATTGATAAAAGTTATCCTATCCATGAATCAAAAAAAAATACCGCCGATGTTGAATTATTCGACACCAGGTAAGACATTATACTTAGAAAAATCACCTTTTAGTATCAATAAAACCACAAAAGATTGGAATAATTCAAAGCTTAGGGCTGGACTAACTAATTTTGGTTTTGGTGGTACAAATGCGCATGTCATTATTGAAGGTCCTCCTGAAAGAGAGGTTCACTTTGACAATGAAGATGATCATTGTGTTTTTGCTTTCTCAGCAAGTACTCCAGATAGTTTAAATAAAATATTACATAATTATAAAATATATTTATCATCACCAACTATTAACTACAGACTTAGCGATGTTTGCTATACCTTAAATGTAGGAAGGAATCATTTTAAGTATTACAGACTGGCCATAGCTGCGAACACAAAAAATAAATTATTAACAAAAATAAATTTAGCTAAAACAGAGAATACGAAAATAGAAAAAAAGAAGATTGTATTTTCTTTTTCTCGTTTAGGAAATAATGACAGCCTTGAAATGGCCCGCCTTTTAGCGCAATGGGGCATAAAGCCAGATATTATCATCATATTTAATCAAAATGGAAGTTATGTAAACGTTAAATCAGCTTTTAGCAGTCTTGGCAAAAACGTTTATTATCAAGACAAAGACAATATCAAAGATATATTAAGTAAAGATGCTTTTATAATTGTTGAATTTTCCAGAGAAAATAATATTTGTAACGACATTAATGCAAATAATAAAAACATCTACTTGGAATGTTCACATGCAATTCAATACAAAAAAGAAACGGCAGTGTTACTGGCAGACCTCTATAATGCGGGGATTAATATAGACTGGCATTCATATTTCAATAACAAAAAACAAATAAGAATTGCTTTACCCTCATATCCTTTCAACAGACAAAAATATTGGCTAAAATAGGGGAGACTATATTTTGAATATTCTTCTGATTAATCCAAACCGAATAAAGCCGGCCATTCCTCCAATAGGATTGGATTACCTTTATGATTCACTAAAAGAATTGAGCTATAAAATTACTTTTTTTGATTTTAGTCTTCAACGACCGGGGACGTTTAATCGTGTTATTCAAGAACAAAAATTTGATGTCGTTGGTATATCAATAAGAAACATTGACGATGTCAATATTTTTAGAAAAAAAGAATTTATTTCACCTTTAAAAAAAATGGTTAACTCTATAAGGAGGGCCTCTGAGGCAAAAATTATACTTGGTGGAGTTGGTTTTTCTTTGCTCTCACATGAAATAATGCAAGAAACTGGTTCAGATTTCGGTATTATTGGAGATGGGGAATTTACTTTTCCTGATTTACTAAAACATCTGAATTGCCCTGAAAAAGTTCCCAACGTATTATTCAAAAGTAATGATTGTAATTCATCTATCATTCAAACTAAATCAAAAAACGTTCCAATGAATAAATTTCCTGCATATAGTCGTTCCCTAGTGAATTATAAAAATTACCGCTTAAAAAATAGCGTTTGTAATATTCAAACCAAAAGAGGCTGTAATCATCGTTGCATATATTGTCCTGAACCCCAATTATCAGGGAATCAAATCAGAGTTCGCCAACCGGAGGCAATTATTGAGGAACTATCTATATTATCATCATATGGGGTTAATGATAAAATATTTTTCGTTGATTCAGAATTTAATGTTGATCAAGAACATGCCTATCAAGTCTGCAATGAAATCGCCAAAAGAAACATAAAGATCAACTGGTCTTGTTCAATGATGCCGCAAAACGTTACAAGAGACCTAATCCATGAAATGAAAAAAGCAGGATGCTATATGATTGTCTGGAGTATTGACACTGCATCGGAAAAAATGATTCAAAATCTTCATAAAAATTTTGATCTATCTGATATATTTAAAGTTTCTCAATACTGTGATGAAATGAGCTTACCTTGTTGTTATAGTTTGCTTTTTGGAGGTCCAGGAGAAGACAGAGATACAATTAATGAAAGTTATAACAACATTTCTAAAACAAAGGCTGCTTTTATCGCAGTTGGAGCCGGTATCAGAATATATCCAAGGACGCAATTGTATCAATTGGCCTTAATGGAAAATGAAGTAACAAAAACAACAAGTATGTTGTACCCTGTATATTATAAGGAAAGGTACACAAATAATTTTATTATCCCATATATAAAAAATATATTTGCAAGTTTATCAAATTGTGTTATGTTTGGTTGTAAGGTTAATGATCAAATTCAATATGAAATTGATAAAGTTTTTTAATTTAATAAATTTTATCATTAATTAATGATAAAAAAATTAGGATATAAAATGGTTAACTTTATTTCTATTGTACCAAAATGGATTGGAGGCGTATCTCTATCATTGGTTGTTTTAAAAAATTATTTATTATTTAAAAATCCATCTTTGAACATTACTTTGAATAAATTTTTTTGCGATGATGATCCTGAGTATATAGTTAATTCAATTCTTTCAACTAATTGTGAAGTAATTGGATTTTCGGTATATATGTGGAATATAAATGCTACTTTAAAGATATGTTCGTTATTAAAAAAAAGAAAACCCGATTGTTTCATTATTTTAGGTGGGCCGACTGCAACTTTTGATGCAAATAATTTGATGCTGAAATATAAAAGCATTGATATGATAGTAAAAGGGGAGGGTGAAAAAAAAATTTTACAAGTACTATCAAAAATTAATGCAGGCGATAATGACTTTAGCACAATTCCAAACCTTATTTACAGAAAAGACGATAAACTTTTAGAATCTTTTCAACAAATTTCAGTACTTAATATTGAAGATCAACATTACCTAATAGATGTAAAAGACTTTGATGATGTAGAAACAGTATATTACGAAACATCAAGAGGCTGTGTTTTTAAGTGTAATTATTGTGCCTGGAATGTTAATCAATCAGGCGTTAGAAAGATAAGATACTACCCACTTGAAAAAATACTTATGGAAATAAATGCGCTCTTTGATTTACCCAAATTAAAGATGTTACTATTTACAGACTCAAATATTTTATTGGGCGGGAAACGGACTCTTCAAATATTTAATAAAGTAAATTTGTTAAATCAAGAAAGACGAAAAAAAGGATTACCCCTTGTTAAAATCAATTTCGAATTTAACCCTGAGCATCTGACGGATGAATTACTAACAGAAGTAAAAAAATTATTTGTAGAAAATTATCCCATTGGCCTGCAGAGTGTTAACGCTAATGTTTTAAAAGAGGCAAATAGACCATTTAATAAGGAAAAATATTTAGAAAACATTAATAAGCTACGTGAAAAATCTGGGGCATCTATATTAGTCGAGATCATTTATGGTCTGCCAAATGATACGTATGAGGGCTTCAGGCAAACGCTGGAATTTGTGCTTTCTGAAATAAATGCAGAACTTTTTGTATGCTATAAATATTCGGTTTTGCCAGGATCTTTTTTTTGGCAAAACAAATCAAAATATAATCTAAAGCACGAAAAAAATTCTCCATATTTGATCATTTCTACGTCAACTTTTTCAGAGGAAGAACTTAATAATGTTGAAATGTTAGTGTATTACCTCCAGATTATTTTCAGGATATTTAGATCAATAAAAAAAGATATTGATAAAAATATACATCAATCAAAACTTTCTGTTTATGAAGAAATAATTAACATGTTTTACAATAAATATGGAGATCTTTTCAAACCTAAACTGGTATACGACAATGGCTTTTTAGAGGATGTCAATCAATTAAGAAGTCGAGAATTTGCAGATACTAGGCATAAGATGCTGTCAGATGCCAGGCAGATTATAAAAAAATATAAAAAGAATGGAGAAGAAAAATGACCAAAGAGGATATTTTTGACAGATTAAGCAACATTATCGCTGAAGTAACCGGATTTGAACCAGAAGAAATCAGTGAAGAAGATTCTTTGAGTGAAGATATTGGAATTGAATCCTTTGATATCGTTGATATCAATTTCAGAGTAGAAGAAGTTTTTGGCGTTCAGATTGGTCCGGGGACTTTCTGGAATTTTAAAGACATGTTTGAAAACCCTGAATGGATTGATGAAAATAATCTCTTAACTCTCAAGGGAATACAAGAAATGAAAAAAAGAATTCCTAATTTAGATAAATCAAATCATATTGAACTTACTCGGTCTGGTAACATTAGTTTTACTGAAATGCTGGGAATTGTTAAAGTAAAGCACTTTGTTGTTTATATTCAATTAAATATGACAAAAGAATAATGCCTAATAATCATTCATTCATAAAAAAATGTTACCAAATTATAGATAATCCTTATGAAAAAATTAAGGGCAATACTGGTAACAAACAATATTTTGGATATAATTGTCTCTTTAATCCTGAAGAAATTATTCATGCTGCAGGATTTATTCCTGTCAGATTGTTTGGACAAAATATTGAGGCAGATACGTCAGATAAATATATTCGAGGGCAATGTTGTGAGTTCATAAGAAAATTAACAAGTTCATTTGATCAGAATAACTTTAACTTTCTTAAAGGAGCGGTATTCGGCTTTTGTTGTGATGCCATTCATGTAACATCTAATATTTTAGAGAATAGAACATCACTAGACATTTTTTTTATTAATATCCCAGCAAAGATATCAGGAAAGCATTCATATAAATATTTGGTTAATGAAATTAAATCATTTAAAAAACAATTGGAATCTCATTATAAAATTTCCATAAGTAGAAAATCTATAATGAATACTTTGAAAGTCTACCAGGAAAACAGCATGCTTTTATCGGAATTGAATAATTACCGAAAAGACCACCCTGAAATAATTTCTGGTACAGATTTTTTAGCTGTTTTAAGTTCAGGCTATTTTTTACCCAAAGAAGCGCATAACAAAGGCTTATCACAACTATTAAAAGAGTTAAAAAAAATTAAGCCCAAAAAAATAAATGAAAACAAAAAAAGAGTTGTTGTTTCCGGGGTTACTAATAATAACATCAAGTTAATAGAATGGATTGAAAAACAAGATATTATAATTGTTGATGATGATTTATGTGAAGGTTCCAGATATCTTACACCTTGTATTGAATTTAAAAATTCTATCCATGCTGCAATCAGTTATACTTTTTTTCATTTTGATCTTATCGCAAAGCGAATTTTGTCTCGTTATTGCCCTGTAAAAAATAAACAAGATACGAGTTATGCAGAACTATTGATAAAAAAATACCAGAACAATTGTGCAGATGGTATTATTGTTCTTTTATTAAAATTTTGCGATCCGCTATATATGGAATATTCTTCTGCAAAACCGATAATTGAAAACAGTGGCATTTCTATAATCAAAATTGAACCCGTATTGACAGGAAATAACTTTAAACAAATAGAAAACAGGCTGGAAGCTTTTTCTGAAAAAATTGATATGAACCGAAACAAAAAAAATGTTGAAAAAAAGTTACCTTCTAGTACGCTTTTCTTCTTAAATGATCTACTTACTTCTTATTATCAGATGGTTCGCAATGCAGAAAAAAACAATCAAATTGTTGCACTAACTGCACTGGGTTTTCCAAAAAATATATTATATGCAATGCGTATTGTGCCTATTTATCCACAACTGCATGCAGGATTTCAATCTTCCAGAAAAGTAACACCCCATTTAATAAGGGATGTTGAAGGTAAGTATGATATTCCGCATGATGTCTGCGGAGAGGTGAAAGCAATGATTGGTAGTGTTGTAGGAGGTGATAAACTTCCATTCCAACTTCCAGAACCTAAACTGATCATCTCAAGCAATTGTACTTGTGGTATCGTTGAAAAAGGATTATACTTTTTATATAAGACTTTGAATAATATACCTATGTTAACTTTTGATTCTCCACGATTTTTGGGAGCCCCTGCTTCCCATACAAAAAAATACATGCAAAAACAGATAAAGGAGATTATCACGACCATTGAAAAAAAATTCAACACAAAATTCGATAAAAAAGTTTTTAAACGCGCTATGATTAATGATTATAAAATTTTTGTTCTATGGCGTGAAGTTTTAAAACTATTTGCTGAAATACCCGCACCTGTCGATGCTATGGATTTATATCTTTTTGCATTACCTGTATTTATTATAAATTCAAACGATGAGAATGTGATAAATTTATTAATCAATCTCTATAACGAACTTTTCATAATTAATAAAAAAAATAAAAATTTGAAGTACTTAAAAGAAAAAAGAATATTATGGGATTTTTTACCTGTAAATCATAAAAAAAATTTTTTAAAGAAAACACTAAAAAAGTATAATGCGTCAATTGTCATGTCAACGTACTTAACTGGATCAATTCTTTTTGAAGAACATCATATTCTCAATTTTAATTATCCTATGACAAAAAAACAATTATCTTACATAGATAAAATGTCTATTCAAAAAATTGAAAAAACTTTTAATTTTTTTAAATTTACAAATAGTCAATCCATAAATTTTAGAAAAGAAAGCATAAAAAAATTAATCAAATATTTTAATATAGATGGCGTCATTATTCATATTGACAGAAGTTGTCGGCCAATATCGCTACCTCAATTTGAATTATTAAAATATATTGAAGATGAGTTAAAAATACCTGCTGTTCATTTTGATGCAGACAGTATGGATGAACGTTATTTTTCAAAAGCTCAAGTTTCAACAAGGATTGAAGCTTTTTTGGAACGTTTAGAAAGGTAAATTTTATGAATAATTATATCAAACAAATTTCTTTTAACTCGGTTGTTCCTCCAAGCACAGCGTCTCACCTATTAGCATTTAGACAATTAAAGAGTTACATTTTACATAAAGGTATGAAAAACCATATTAAATTTTATATGAACCTGTATGGCACCAATACACCTGATCCCCAAATTATAACACAGATACTAGGACAATCTATTAATATTGCAGCATTTTCTTCATATGTATGGAATATGCCTAAACTTATTGAAATATGCAATAGCATAAAAAAAGAAAAGCCAGAAATCCTAATCGTATTAGGTGGTCCATATGCTTCTTTTATGGCGGATACACTTATTTCAAATTCTGGCATTGATTTAATTATCAAAGGTTCAGGTGAAGAAACATTCTATAGGGTTGTGAAGAAGATAGCTGAAGACAGCCAGAATTGGTATGATATACCTAATGTAGTTTATAAAGAAGGCAGTAAGATTATAACGACACCTATTCATTACGATTTCGATGTTAGCAAACAATTATATGATTTATGTGTTGAGGATGGGGATTCAAGCTACTTTTGGTATGAAACTTCAAGAGGGTGCCCTTTTAAATGTCGATATTGTTCATGGAATTCCGAACAGAAAAGGCAGATAAAATACTATCCATATGAAAAAATAGAAAAAGATTTAAAAGCAATTTTTAATTTAAAATATGTTAAACATTTAGAGTTTTGTGATTCAGATATTTTCTTAAAAAAAAATCATGGAATTCAAATATTACAATATATTCATCAATTCAATGAAGAAAGAAGAAAAAGAAATTGGCCTGAAATTAATATATATTTTGAAACAAATCCTGAATTCATTGATGAGGAAGCCATTCATGAAATCTCAAAGCTTCCTGTGGGACAAACAACTATATCCTGTGGATTGCAAACAATTAATGAACATGTAAATAATTACCATCTGAATCGTAACTTTCATAAAGACAAATATATTCATAATTTGAAACGATTATGTGAAGGCGTTAAGCAAAATGTATCAATAGAAATAATATATGGATTACCTGGAGATACCTATGAAAGCTTTAAGCAAACAGTAAACTTCCTTGTTTCTGAAATAAAATTTAAACGTTTTGTTTCAGCTCATTTTCTCGTGTTGCCAGGATCTTATTTTTGGGATCATTATGAGGATTTTAATCTTATTTTTTCAAAAAAATCACCTCATCGTCTCATATCAAGTAACACTTTTTCTGAAGAAGAAATCTCGAAAGCAAAAAGATTGACGTTTTTCATGTATCTTTTTAACACAATTCTTTTTGGCATTAAAAGAGCTGTTACAAGACAGGCTAAGTCGGATTATATGACCGTTTATGATAAAATTATTAATCACATTGAATTAAATTATCCTCAATTTATATCGGAACTTTATTGTTTTTATGAAAAAAATGAAGATATTGAAACAATTTTGAAATTGCTTCAATATACAGCAAATAAAAATTTAATAAATTTAAGGTATGATATTATTAATGAGGCCAGACAAATAATTAAAAACTATCTTTTAAAACAGGAAACAACAATTTAATTTATAGGTTAAGTGAGTTATGAAAGTATTATTTATTTGTCCAGCAGTGTCTACAAACTATAAACAACATATAAAAGCAATAGCTCTTAAAGGTTGGAAAGATACTCGTTTTTTTAAAAGAGATATAAAACGAAATGAGCGATCTCTACATAAAACATTTTATGGCTTAGGACTTTTATCTCTGACTTCATATTTACCTAAAGAAATACAATTCACATTCATTGATGAAAATACTGAAAAAGTTAACTATCCCACTTTACTTAAAACAAATAAATTTGATTTGGTAGCTATTACAGCCCAATTGATTCAGAGTAAAAGAGCAATTGAACTAATTCATTATTTTTCCAGTAGAGGTATATATGTTGTTGTCGGTGGTCCTCATCCGACTACTTTTCCTGAACTTTATGCTATCAATAATGACACTAGTATATTTTTAGGAGAAGGAGAATATACTTTTAAGTCTTTTTTGGAAGATTTTATGAATCGAATGCCAAAGCCCGTTTATCATCAAATTAGGAATGAATATGTTGATATGAGTCGTTTACTTGCTACTAACTTCTCAATAATATCAAAAAATCGATATAATTTTATCGGTGTTCAAACAACAAGGGGGTGTCCTTATAAATGCAGATTTTGCAGCGTTTCAACGATTTCTGGAAACAAATATCGTCATAAATCTATTGAGCAAATTTGTGATGAAATTAAACAAGTAAAAAAATATTGGCCTGAAAGCAATCTTTTATTTTTTGATGACAATACATTCGCTGATACTGATTTCGCATTTTCACTTTTTGAGGCGCTTAAGAATATTGATCTGGGAAATTGGATCTGTCAATCAGATATATCTATTTCACAACAACCAGAATTATTAGATTTAGTTGCATCGAATGGTCATCCTTTTTTTTCTTTTGGATTTGAAACATTGTCTGATAAAAATGTGAAAACCATTAATAACAAGATGAAAGAAAAATTTATTTCTAAATATGAAAGCTGTATAAAAAAATTACAAAGTAAAGGTATTGTTGTGGGAGGATCGTTTATTTTTGGATTTTCCGGTGATACTGAAAGTGATCTAAATGACATTATGGAATTTATTCATAAAACAAATATTAATGGTTATGTAACGATATATACAGCTATTCCAGGATGTAAATTGTACGATGATATTCTCTATGAATATGAACAAGAAGTTGGGGATGTTAAAGAGAAGAAGACAGAACAGATAAAAAGAATCAATCAATATTTAATGCGTAAGAATAATTTTGACTTATTAGATACTGAAGATATGATAATTAAAGCATTACGAAGAAGATATTCGACCAAAATACCAATGTTGGCGATTGACTCGCTGGCCGTTTATAGAGCATTTTTAGATATAGCAGTTTAAAAAAAAGAATGGTTTATTATGAACATACTTTGCATTTGCCCAAAAGTATCAGATGATTACATGCACCATGTTGAGACCATTGCTTTAAAAGGATGGCGAAATGCTTCTTCTTTTAAGAGGGATATGAAGAGACATGAACGCTTTGTAACAAAAGTATTCTATGGTCTTGGCCTTTTGACGATAGCTTCGATACAAAAAGAAGGGGTTACATTCACATTTATCGATGAAAATTTTGAAAAGGAGCCAGAACGTATATATCAAAATGCTCACTATGACTTGATTGCCATTACTGGCCAAGTCATTCAAAGCAAACGAACCTTACAACTCATTAATTATTTTAAAAATATTGGGATATATGTTGTAGTGGGCGGTATTCATGCAACAACATTTTTTGATGATTATATTCAAAAAGGTGTAAGTATTATTATTGGTGAAGGTGAGGATTTGTTTCATAAGTTCTTTGATGATTTCGTTAATAATAAGCAGCAGCCACTTTATCAAAAAGATTGTAATGATTGTATTGATATGAAGGATTCTCCAATACCTCGTTTTTCCTCAATCGCACATTATCGATATAATTTGATTGGTATTCAAACAACACGAGGCTGTCCATATAGGTGTAGTTATTGCAATGTATCAAATATTTTGGGAGAGAAATATCGTCATAAACCAGTTGCTCAAGTCAGGGATGAAATTCTTTTAATAAAGAAATATTGGCCAAATAGTATGTTGTACTTTTGTGACGACAATCTTTTTTGTGATGACAATTATGCACAACAATTATTCTATGCTTTACGAGATGTTAAATTAGATAATTGGGGCACGCATGCAGATATTAGCATATCTAAAAACTCTGATTTGCTGGATTTACTTGCACTAAATGGTTCTCCCTATTTTGCTATTGGTTTTGAAACCTTGTCTAAAAACAATATGAAATATTTAGGCAATAAAATGAAAAAAGATATGCTCTCTGAATATGAAAGTAGCATTTCAAAATTAGTGTCAAAAGGAATTGATGTTGGCGGAGCATTTATGTTTGGCTTTCCAGGGGACTCAATGAAAGAACTTGTTGATATTACTGAATTTATCAAACGTTATAATATCAAGGGATATATCACACGTTATTCGGCAATACCTGGTTCTGAATTGTATTGTAAAATTATGGGTGAGTATATTGATAAAAATGGTCCCATAAAGGCAAAAGGTACGAAACAAGCAAGGATTATAAATACATTCTTTATGAAAAAAAATGGTTACAATCTTTGGGACACTGAAAACATGATAATTGATACTCTACAAAAGACATATAAAAACGAATTGCCTCTTACTTATATTGACGCTTTAGCTGTTTTCAGGTCATTTTTTTTATAAAAAAAATTAAATCGAAAAAATTATTATGGAAATTCGTCCATTTGAGTTTGATTATAAAGAACTTATAGATTTGATAGATGCATCTTGGCCACGAGAGCATAATGGATACATTGACTATACAGAACCTTTTTTAAGACATATTATTGAATCGCCTGACACAGATAATGATTTGACCTTATGTATCTATAAAAATAATAAACTTGTTAGTTTTCTTTATTCAAAGAAAACTAATATTTACATAAATGGTATTAAATACAAAGCACTTCTGAATTCTCTTGCATCTACAAGACCAGATGAAATGCATTGGTTCCCATATATTAAATTAAAAGATTATTGCATTAAAAAAGCAATCAAAATGGGGTATCAACTAAACTTTGGTTTTGCTGCAATGGGAATTCAAAATAATAACATTGAACAGCTTTATGCGCAAAAGAACAAATTTTATTATGTTGTTGCAAATTCATTTGGAGCATTAAACGCCATTCCTGGAGATATTATCAGAAATACTTTTAATCGAGATAATGACATAAAAATATGTGCGTTGAATGAATCTCTAATAGAGAACTGTTTACAATTAATTAACCAGTTTATATTAAAGAAATGCACTATATACCAGGAATGGAAAAACAATTCGTTTCTTTATTATTTTTCAAAACTTAACTTTAGTGAAGGAAAAGTAATTCTAAAAAAGAATAAAATTGTCGGGTTTGTTGGTTACTCAAAATTTATTATGAAATTTAAAACAGTTAGAAGAAAAATTTGTGTTATTTATCATTTTTTTATGGATAACCTGGATGATTTTGAAAAAGAAACTGTTCTTCATTTAATTGCGAATCATATTCAAAAAGATGGATTCGATGGCATAAGCATTCCAAATACTGGTTATTTCTCCTTCGACTTATTGTATAAAAAAATTGGACTTAAAAGACTTCCATTTCAAATATACAAAACAAACTTATTAATGTCGATGTTTACAGAAAAACACTATTTAAAGCCAAAAGAAAAGTTTTATTTAGAGATTCTATAATATTGTCCATAATTGTTTTTTATCTTTGTCAGGTATGTATGTCCATATCTATATCATTTAGCAAAGATAAACAGCTATTAATGTTCTATAAATAATCAATTAAAGGAAAAAAATTCTATGATAAAAAATAATTCAGCAGATATTATGGAAAGTACTTTTTATAAAAAATTAGAAAAAGGATATAACAAAAACTCAAAATATGATTACCTGGTTTTATTTTCTGGCGGTAAGGATAGCACTTATATTGTACATAAATTGAAGGAAGCAAAAGGTTCAAGAATATGTTTATTCACTATCGAAAATGGATTAGAGGAAACCAATGCGGTAATGCATGCAAAAGAAACAGCCTCAAAACTTAACTGCGATTTATATATCTATCAGCCTTGCAAGCACTCAGTTATGAAATTCTACAAATATTTAATCACTGAACCTGAATTAAAAAAAATTGATACAAATCCTGTTTGTTTTTTTTGTGGACGTTTTTTTATTTCCCTAGGGATTGAATTTTCAGAAAGTTTAAGTATTCCCTTTGTTATGTATGGGGCAACACCGGAACAAGTTAGACAGGGTAAAAAAACGAATTCACAGCGGGATGTTGAAATATTCGAAATGGTATCTAAAAAGGTATTTAATGTTTATTATCAAAGAGTTAAATTGTTAGATGGGTATAAAAAAAGTGTTGAAATAAGGAATATTTTTGACAAAATTTTTTATACACCAACAAAGACGAGACTGTTATTTCCATTTCAATTCTTGGATTACAATATTGAAAAAATTAAGATGCAGCTTGAAAATACCTATAATTGGCAGAACCCTACAAAAAATTTGGACAATTCTTTGTATCTTACATCTGGATGCTTGATGGTTAACTTATTTGGTTTATTGTCAAAAAAACTGGGATATAAACCCCACGAACCAGAACAGTTTAAGAAGAATTATGAAGCTGGCCATATGAATCAGAAAACATATGAATACAATATCAAGCAGATCAATAATATCATGAAGGCAGAAATTACACCTGAAATTATAGAATTAGCCAAAAAAATTGGCGTGGAAGATTTATTATTATGAAAACAGATTTTAATAAAAATGTTATTCAGGCTCAATTCGAAATTGTTAATCAGGTGACTTCTGCATGGAAATCACAAGTTCTCTTCGTTCTTACAAAAATGGGTGTTTTTGATTATCTTGAAAATAATTCAGCTACAACCAAGGAAATTTCTTCACAATTCAGTATACCTGAAGAATCTTTAGAAAAATTGCTTGATTGTGGTGTATCTATTGGATATTTAGATAAAAATAACCTCTATTATTCAAATTCAAACTTATCAAGCAATGTACTCGTAAAAGAAAAACCGGGCTATATGGGAAATTGGTTATTGTTGGCTGATAGATGGTACCACAGCTTTGGGAACTTAGAGCAAGGTATAAGAACAAATAGTGCTGTTGTAGAAATGAATTATGACCCCTCAGGTTGTGAGATATTCGTTAAGGGTATGATTGATTATGCGAGCTATAGAGGACAGGATATACTTAACTATTTGGATTTAAATGATAAAAAGCGTATGCTGGATATTGGATGTGGCCCCGGAATCTATTCTGTAATGTTTTGTGAGAAATATAAAAACCTGCACGTTACAGGTATTGATTTACCTCACGCGATTACCATTGCAGAAAAATATGTTATACATAAGAACCTTACAGATAGAATCGATTTAAAACCTCTCAATTACAATGAAATTGAGAGCTTGGGAGAGGGGTATGATGTTATTTTTTTATCCCATGTACTTCACCAGGAAAATAGGGACAGATGTAAACAACTTGTAGAAAAATGCTTTCATGCACTCGTTCCAAATGGACTTTTAATCGTCCAGGCCATGTTTATCGATAAAAATGACATCTCATCAACATATGCACATTTACATAACCTCCTTTCATTGTTAATTTTTCCTGGAGGAAAGAACTATTCCATTGAAGATACGATTAATTTACTGAAAGAAGTAGGACTAAAAAATGTGCAACATCAGAAAATGTCATTTTTTAACATTAATTCATTTGTATCTGGTATAAAAGGTTAGATTATAATGTTGTGTTTGACTGATGAAGAAAGTTTGTTTCTTAAAAACATTAAAGATATTGCCAAAAGGGAAATACAACCTAGTATGCCAACAAATGAAGATTTGATTGTACTGCCTGAAAAAACATTAAAAATAATGCGATTAATTGGTTTGTTTGGCTTATTGATTCCAAAACAATACAAAGGAATTGGCAGCAGCTATTTTCTTTATTATTTAGTGATTAAAGAAATATCAAAAATATGTACTTCTCATGCATTGACGTTACTATCTCATACTTTATGTACTTATATAATAAATGAATTTGGGAACGAAGATCAAAAAAGAAAATATTTACCCCTTATGGCTTCAGGTGATATTATTGGTTGTGTTTGTATGACTGAACCAGATGCAGGCTCTGATCTTGATGCCATTAAAACCAGAGCTGATCAGCAAAATGATTGTTTTATATTAAATGGGAATAAGCATTTTATAACAAATGGTAGTACAGCAAGTTTATTTATAGTACTTGCTAAAACGTCACAGGGAAACAATTTTTTTGATAAAAGCCTTTTTATTATTGATAATGAAAACAAACAAGGGGTGAATTCTGGAAAACGTGAAAACAAAATGGGATTTAAGGGAGCAGATACAAGCCAAATTTTTTTTTCGAATGTTAAATTACCTTTAACAAACCTTCTTGGAAAGCTGGGACAAGGATCATTACTGATTTCACAAGCAATGATGTGCTCACGAATTGCAACTGCATCTATTGCGTTAGGAATTGCTGAATTAGCCTATACTATTACGACTAAATATTTAAAAAATAAACCTGTGAATAATCTGAAAGATATCTCCTTATTCGTGCTTGCTGAAATAGCCACAGACCTTAAATGTTGTGAATTAATGATATTTCATGGCGCAGAATTACAAGCCAGTGAAAAGCAAATTACAAAACATGCTGCCATGACTAAATATTTCGTTACAGAAAAGGCATTTCAAATTGTATCAAATCTTATGGATCTGATTGGCGAAGATGCGTATATCTCAAAAAATCGTATTGAACGATGTTACAGAGATGTTAGATTATGTAAAATAATTGAAGGAACAAATGAAATACAAAAATTGATTATCAGTAATTATTTGTAAACACTATAAGTTTAATCTGTATTTATAATGAAAAATATAAAGTATTAATTATTATGAGAATGATTTCATTTTTAAAAAAAAGTTTTGATTACTTCCCTGACAAAATTGCGATCTATGAAGCTGAAAATGTCTGGCGATATCAGGATATTTATGAAATGACAAATACAGTAGCTAACGTAATCTACTCCACCCAAGTTCGAAAAAATGATCGTATCTGTATTTGTTTTACCAATGTTGTAGAATTCATTTTTTCTTATTTTGCGGTTTTAAAAGTTGGGTGCATTCCTGTATTAGTTAGTGTAAACACCCCTGTTGACAAAATTTATCATATATTGCAAGAGACAAGTGCTGTTGGATTTGTTGGTCATTCCTGGGTTTTTCGGTTAATTTCTGATACCAAAAAAACGCTACAGTTTGCAATATTAGATAAATACTTTCATACTAAAAGAAATGATTTTAAAATTTTTTTTATTGATCAATTAAAACCAGACCCTGAGTTCTCAGGTGTTGAATACAATGAGCCAGAAAAAATTTGTCTCTACACTTCAGGTTCAACAGGTAAGCCGAAAGGTGTAGTACTAACGTCAAGTAATATTGATTATAGCACATCAACAATAATTAATTATTTAAAACTCAACGAAAAAGATTGCACCTTGGTAAGTATGCCTTTCAGTCATTGTGCTGGTCTATTGTATATGCTTGTTCATGTAAGAATTGCTGGTTCTTTGATCACAGGAGAAAGTGCATCTATGCCTGGTTCTTTTTTGACTGCAATTTATAACAAAGGAGTAACAAATCTGCCTGTAATACCTTCTTTAATGAATTTGTACGTAAAAAATTTTAAAAAAGAGATTGCACATTATTGTTCAAAGTTAAAATATATAGAACTATCAAGCGAACCATATAATCAACTGTTAATAAACACTTTGACCGATATACTTCCTACTGTGAAATTATTTAATACCTATGGCTTAACCGAAGCTCCACGGGCGACTTATCATAATGTTAAAAAAGATAGCAATGCAATAATATCTGTCGGTAAACCAAATTCACAAGTAAATATCACAATCATTAACTCACAGAATAAACCCTGTCAGGCAGGTGAAACAGGTGAATTGTTCATATCTGGTCCAAATGTCGCTCATGGATACTGGAACAAGCCGGAAACAACTAACAAAGTTTTTACGAAATTGGGATTTAAAACAGGTGATATGGGCTACAAAGATCATCTTGGAAGAATTTTTTTAACAAAAAGGGTAGATGAGATGATTAAAATTGGTGGTGAAAATGTCTATCCCGATGAAATCAGACAAGTAATCAATTCAATATCAGGTGTAGAAAATGTCCAAATACACACAGTTGATGATGCCATCTATGGAAAAGCAATTCATGTTTATGTAAAACGACACACGGAAGCGATTACTGAAAAACATCTACTCAAATATTGCAGAAAATATTTAGAAAAAAACAAAATTCCAACAATGATAGAATTTTTATGATTATTGACTTTCATACACATATATTAGATAAATCCTGGCTTCCACAAAAATGGTGGCAATGGATAGAGGATTATTATGCAAATAGTTGGTTGAATTATTCAGTGTCTGACCTTTATGATCCTTTTGGAGAAAGACTTATCCATTCAATGAATGATGCAAATATTGATATCAGCGTGATATTACCATTAGATTTTGGTCTTCTTTTAGGTGAACCTGATACGCCAATTGAAGAACAAAACAGATTAATCAGCGAGGTTGTCAAAAAACATGAAAACCGTCTTGTCGCATTTGTAGGTGTTGATCCACGTCGACCAAATGCGTTAGAGATTATCGAATATGGCATTAATGAGTTGAATATGAAAGGCGTTAAACTTTACCCTGGAACTGGCTTTATTCCAGATTTGAACGGTTTCTGTTCTTTGTTTGAAAAAATATCTGAAATGCAAATACCTGTCATGGTTCATACAGGACAAACCTTTGGCCCTTTATTGAGTAAGTATTGCAGACCAACATATCTGGATGAGATACTGGCAAGTTTCATGAAAATGAAAATAATAGCAGCACATATGGGCGGGGGATGGTTTGATGAGATCTGTTGGATGGGGCAATGTAAAAATAATTTATACACAGATATTTCAATGTGGCAAAAACGATATAAGCAAAATAAGAATGATTTTGCCTTATGTCTTAAGAAAGCACTGGATATGTTCGGGTTTCAAAAAATTTTATTTGGAACAGATTGGCCTTTTACTTCTGCTGTAATGACACAGAAATCATACGTCCAGGCAATTTTAAACTTGACGAAAGAAATGTCATTTTTTTTGTCTTCAGAAATAAACGGGATACTTGGTAATAATGCTAAGGCCCTTTTACCCCTTTGAATGTATAGGAGAGTAAACATGACGATTGATCGAATACAAAAAGAAATTCATGAATTTGTTATTGCGCAGTTAAACGATGGAATTTTTTTTGATAGTGAAGCAAACCTGATTCAGCAGAGTTTAATAGATTCCATGAGAGTTATGAAGTTAATCAATTTTTTGGAAAATAATTTTAACATAGAAGTTGATCTGGTCAAAATTAAGCCTGATAATTTTCAGACAATAAAGACCATAGCCGATCTTGTCTACACATCAAAAAATTAAGAAATGGAGATATAAAATTGGTAGACAGAAATGAAATAATAAACTCATTAAAACAATTTATTAGAGCAACATTTAATATTGGTGATGATTTTCCTCTTTCCAGTACATGCGACTTGTTTGAAGAAGGTTATATTGATTCCTTAGGGCTGACTAAATTAATATCTTTTCTTGAAGAAGAGTTTCATATTACAATAGAAGAAGATCATCTTTTTGACGAACGTTTCTTAACCATAGAAGGTCAAAGCGAAATAATTATGGAGTTAATGAAATCTTGTCAAAAATAAGAGAAAAAGATATTGCGATTATTGGGTTTGCATTTAAGCTCCCTGGTGCGGATAAGAATATTCATTTTTGGGAAAATTTGTGTAGTGGAAAAAATTGTATCAGTGAGGTAACCCGATGGGATATCAATAAGCATTATCATCCAGAAATGACGAAACCTGGTAAAACTTGCAGCAAATGGGCGGGGATGTTGGATAGTATTGATATGTTTGATGCAGAATATTTTAATATCCCACCTAAAGAAGCAGCATTAATTGATCCCATGCAAAGATTATTTATTGAAACTGTAGCAGATGTGCTTGATACATCTGGATATGGTGGAAAAAAGCTGTGGGGTTCTGCGACTGGTGTTTTTGCCGGCGTTTCAATAAATTCATACTGTCTATCTAACAATAATTTGTCAAGTGGCATCCACAAATCTGGTGCTATGATTGCCAATAGGGTCTCACATTTCTATCATTTATCAGGCCCAAGCATAACAATTGATACGTTATGCTCGTCAACCCTTGTTGCTATTCATGAGGCTTCGCAAAGCTTACACAATAAAGAATGTAAATATGCAATTGCTGGCGGGATAAACATTATTTTTTCTGTAGATCATTTTATTGTTTTAAGTAACATGCATTTATTATCGCCATCTGGAAAATGTCGTACTTTTGATAATGAAACCGATGGATTTGTTTTAGGGGAAGGAGTTGGAGCCTTTTTATTAAGACCATTAAAAGATGCAATCGCTGATCGGGATAATATTTGGTGTATCATAAAAGGATCTGCAGTAAATCATAATGGGTTTAATCCTAATCCTAATATCATGTCAATGAATGCGCCTTCAATAGAAAATGTTGTTACAAAAGCAATACAAAATGCACAGGTCAAGCCTGAAACAATTTCATTTATTGAAACAAATGGCACAGGTGCTTCAACAATAGCAGATGCGATTGAAGTAAAAGGCTTAACGCTTGCACTAAACAATTATATTAAAAAAAATACCTGCGCACTTGGTGCTGTAAAAACACTTATTGGAAATTTAGAGGCTGCAGGAGGTGTGGGGGCTTTGGTTAAAATAATATTGTCTATGAAGTTTAAAAAACTGCCTCCAAATTCAAATTTTAAAAAACTGAATTCATTGATTAAATTAGATAAGTCTCCATTTTATCTATGTAATTCTCTCATGGATTGGGTTCCTGAAGATATGCCCAGACGTGCTGGAATAAATGCATGTGGGATAGGCGGTACAAACTGCCACATTATAATAGAAGAACCGCCTTCTTTAACCAATAAAATAGTTATGGTTGATCTATCACATGAAAACAATTTACTTTGTCTATCTGCACGATCAATGAATGCTTTAAAAATACTATGCACGAGATATATTCAGTTTATATCTGAGTTTTCTGATATCAATATTCAAGATTTATGCATGACAAACAACACTGGACGTTTTCATTTTAAATATCGCGTTGCTATTATTGCAAACAATGTTTTAGAATTAAAAAATATATTACAAAAAATAGTTAATTGTAATAAAAATAATTTATTAAACATTCACAATGTATATTTTAATCTCCCCGGTGATGCTGTTCTTAAAAATAACCAAAAACAAAATATCAAATTCTATAAGAGTTTGCAGTCAACTTTTGGCCGCAACATTAATAAAAAGCAAATATCTGATGATGAAAAAAAATTTGTTGATGAATTGATGAAGATTGGTTTTTCAGAAGCAGAATCTAAACTAATTTTTTGCTGTACCACAAGTATTGATAAAAAATTTCTTGCAACCAAATATTGTTCTAAAGGTGTCATTCACTATATCGCCTTTCTTTATTCACAAAATATTGATATCGATTTTGAACCATTATATAAAAAATATTTTTATAACAGAATACCATTACCGGCATATCCCTTTGAAAAAAAAACTTTTCATATCAATTACAAATTCGAAAATAAAAAAAATATTGATTCAGATTTTTTTGCTCACTATAACCTTCTAAATGAAATTGATATATCCATGAGTCTGTCACAAGCTAAACAAAAAATGGAAACTATTATTGTTAAGGCCATTAGCTACTTTATGGATTATCCTATTTCTAATATTAAAACAGACATTACTTTTAGTGAAATAGGAATTGACTCTCTCGTAATTATAAAGCTCATTACAATGATAAATAATCAATTAGGTATTCATTCAAATCCATATATATTTTATTTGTATAATACGATTTCATCCTTATCCTCATTTTTAGCAAAACGATTTGTTTTAGATTATAATAACTCAGATAATGAACAGCAATTATCAGCAAATGATTTCATTATATTAAAGGAAGCAAAAACCAATCATTTTAATGATATTAAAAGATGGATTAATAATCCTGATATAAATCAATGGCTTGACCCATTTTTCCAAAATGGTTTTTCAGCATTGAAATACAGCTACTTTTTAAAACAAAGCAATAATGTAACATACATAATTGATCGTAAAGATACGGCAATAGGGCTATGTGGATTTGTAAATATAGAAAAGCATAATATGACCTCAGAAGCATGGATAGTAATTGGTGACTACTCTGCTCGATCTCAAGGAGAGTTTTTTGGGGCTGGCATCGAATTGTGTAAGAAAGGTTTTTATGAACTAAACTTTCGTACAATAACAGCAAAAATCCGTTTTGATAATGAATCTGCCTTAAACATGATAAGGTATTCAAAATGGCGTGAAGTTGGGATACTCGTTGATTCTTTGAGAGTTGGTTCCATATATCATGATTGTTATTTATATCAAATATCGAAAACTGATTTTAAAAAATGGATGGATAATCAATTATGACAATTACGAAACATATTAAAACAACAGCAGAAATATATCCTCATAAAGAAGCTGTTATTTTTAAAAATAAACGAATAAGCTATTTGGAGTTAGAAAAAAAAACGAATATCATTGCCAATGGTTTATTAAGGTTTGGGCTTAAAAAAGGAGATAGAGTAGGTGTTTTAATGCCTAATTGCATTGAAAATATTCTCTGCTTTATATCAATCTTGAAAATAGGATGTATTGAGGTTAATTTTAAAGAAACACCTCAATTGGAAACAATTATTAATGCCTTTAGGGAAACTGAAATTTCTTTATTAATATGCTTTAATATTAGTAAATCAAATTTTCAAGAACTGAGTAAAAATTTCAATATTTTAAATGGATTAAGTACTCTAATGTGTACTAATGATGATAAATTATCATTCAGGGATGATGCTTCAGACATGGCCATCATTCAATATACTTCAGGAACGACAGGAGAATCAAAAGGCGTTACATTAACACAGCAGAGCTTTATCAATGCATCGAAAGATAGAAGTATAGAAATATCACTCAATGAGAACTCAAGAATTTTAAATATGCTAAGTTTGTCTCATTCATGCGGAAAATCATTATTGTTTGATTCATTGCTTTTAAGAGCTACGTTTATATTAACTGAGGGATTTGTTCTACCCAAATTTTTAAAAACTATCATAAATGAAAAAGTAACGATTATTACAGGTCCTCCATTTATTTTCAACTATCTATTGAAGCTTAAAGATGGCGAAAGTATTCAAAAGATTAAGAATCATCTCAAATATATTGAGGTTGGATTGGGGATGCCCAGTTCCCAGCTAATATATGATCTTAAACAAGCATTCCCTTGGGCAACAATTATCAATAGATATGGTCTTACTGAAAATGCTGGCGCTGCTTCGTATATGATATTCAGGAACAGTACAGATTTAAAATACGCTGCTTCATGCGGTAAAGGGACTCGCTTTGCATCACTGAACATCGACGAAAAAGGAGAAGTTATCATAACAGGGACAACCTTAATGTCAGGTTATTGGAATGATATAAAAAATAATCAGATCAAAGACTATTCACAGGGATTTTTCACAGGAGACTTGGCTTCAAAAGATTCCAATGGTTTTTTTTACATAAAAGGACGCTTTGATAATATTATTAAAATTGCAGGTGAGAAAGTTGTTCCGAAATACATTGAAGATGTAGTTTTGCAGATTCAGGGAATCGATGAGGTAGCTGTTTTTGGGACAAATGATAATGTTATCGAAAAAAAAATAGTCGTTTATTATGTAGCCAATGAGAACAAGGAAAATGATATAAAAATATTTTGCCGGCGCTATCTGCCATCATACATGATGCCTCATATTTTCGTTAGAAGTGCTCAGCCTCTTCCCAAAAATCAATCAGGCAAAATATCAAAAAATACTTTGCAAAAAACATTTCACATTTAATAAAGAAGATAATGAAACGAACAAATGAAATTATAAAAAACTTTTTTAAAATTAATGAAAATAATCTGTTAATTGGCGGACTTCCAGTTTCCGAGATTGTTCAACAATTCCCGACGCCTCTTTATGTTTATGATTTTGATATTTTAAAACATAATTATCTGAGGTTAAGAAAAAGGTTGACCCCTGAAATAAAAATATTTTTCTCCATTAAAGCAAACCCTGCATTTGATATATGTAGAAAATTTTCCGAATTAAAAACAGGGGCAGAAATAGCCTCCATAGGAGAATTAAAACTGGCATTAAACTCAGGTTTTTCACCAGATAATATTATCTTTGCAGGACCAGGAAAAAGGCCCGAAGAGTTGGCTGCTGCTGTAGAAAAAAATATACTTTCTATTAATGCAGAATCTATTGAAGAAATAAAATGTATTGATGATTTGTCAAAACAATATGCAAAACCTGTTTCAGTTTCTATTCGTATAAATCCAAAAATTAATGTCTCAGGGTCTCATTTACAAATGGGAGGTGGTTCCAGCCCTTTTGGAATTGATGAAGAAAACCTGTTTGAAGCGATAGAAATATTGATCAAAAACAAAAGACTAAATTTCAAAGGCATTCATGTATATGTGGGAAACCAAATCTTTGATTACAAACTGGCAATCAAAAATATTAAAAATATTCTGAATATTGCACGTGGGGCTTCTAAGTATATCCAGGCAAGCTTACCTCTTGTGAATTTCGGGGGGGGATTCGGTATACCTTACTATAAAAATGAACCTTTTTTAGATGAAAAAAATTTTACAAAAGAAATCAATGTGATTTTCAAAAAAGCTACAACTGAATCCTTTTTTAAAAAAACAACCTTTATTTTTGAACTTGGTCGCTATCTTACTGCTGCTTGTGGTGTTTTTTTAACAAAAATACTATATATTAAGGAATCAAGAGGAAAACGATTTGCTGTTGTTGATGGTGGAATGAACTATAACAGTATAGCGACTGGAAATTTAGGCCAAAAAATGAAACGTAAGTTTCTTATGTGTCAACCAACAAGAATGATTGATATTAAAACAGAAGAATATGATATTGTTGGGCCACTTTGTACACCAATGGATCATTTTGGTCGAAATTATGAATGTTCGATTCTTAAACCTGGTGATATTATTGCTGCTATGTTTGTTGGTGCATATGGTTTAACTGCGAGTCCCGTACTTTTTTTAAGTCATCCATGTTGCTTAGAAGTTTCAATAGAAAACAATAAAATTAAAAAATTTATCGCAAAAGAGGGTTATCGTAATGCCAGTATATAAAGACGAAATTAAAAGTATACTATTTAATTATGCCCGCGATCAATTTTCCATTGATGATGAAAATTTTTCAAGTGAAGAAAGTGATTTGTTTGAAAATGGTTATGTGGATTCATTGAATTTAGAAACTTTATTTTCATTTATTGAAGATACGTTTGATGTCATTTTTCAGGAAGAACAATTTCTTGATGAACGCATATCAACTATTTCAGGTATTGCCGATATAATTATTGAACTAAAAGGAAATTAAAATGGAATATTTTGCAGGGATTGATATAGGATCAACCACAACAGAGTTAGTAATATTAGATAATAATAGCAAGATTAGATCCTATAATAAAACACAAACTGGAGGTCATATAAAATCAGCCAGTGAAAAAGTTTTACAAATGTCATTAGAAGAAATGGGGATTCTATTAAATGACATATCTTATTTCGTAGCTACCGGGTATGGAAGAAAAAATTTACCATTTGTTCAAAAATCTGTTACTGAAATAACATGCTATGGGAGAGGTGCAAGTTATCTTAATCCTGATGTTCGTTTAGTCATTGACATCGGAGGACAAGATTCTAAGGTTATTTCTATTGATGAAAAAGGAAATGTTCAAAACTTTGTGATGAATGATAAATGTGCTGCTGGAACAGGCAGGTTTTTAGAGATGATTGCCAGAACATTTGATATAAGTATCAATAAACTAGGAGAACTTTCAAAAAATTCAAACAAAAATTTAAGTATTAGCAGTATTTGTGCTATTTTTGCAGAAACTGAAATGATTTCACTCTTTTCAAATGGTGAATCAAAAGAGGATATTATTTATGCTGCCCATAAATCTGTATGTGAAAAAACGATAAATTTAGTTGATCGAATTGGAATAAATGGAAAAATAATGTTTTGCGGTGGCGTAGCTAACAATTCAGGAATTGTAAAACAACTGGAAATAATGTTAGGTGTAAAGGTCTTACGACCGGATATTGTTGAACAAGTTGGCGCAATTGGTGCAGCACTTATTGCAAAATCAAATCAATCCGGATAAATAATTCATAGCATCCATATTATAAAGAATTACAAGTTAATAGGACAGACTTCGCAATAAACACATCTTACATACGGATAAGTCTATAAGTGTATGTATTAAATAAATCAATAATATTAAAATATTAAAGGCAATTGATGAAGAAAAAAAAGATACTATCTTATAAAATATTTTAATTATTTTTATTTATAAAAATAAAAATAATTTGTAAGAAATTTGATTTTTCCGTGTCTATATAGGGGTAAAGAACTTTTTAATTATTAAGGAGGATTATTGTTATGCATTCTACCCCTAACATGTTTGTTCTAAACAGTTTACGAACATTAACAATGTTGGAAAAGGCTATAGATAGACTTATTCGTCAAAATTATTTTAATAATAGCCAAGTGCCAGAAGTCATTAAAACCCTCAACCAAACAATTATTGATACCCGTATGTTTATATTGGGTTATAAAGCGTTTGGGAATATTCCAGCATATATGAATCTTGTTGCATCTTCTATTAATGAGCTTGGAAAAATGGTAGGTGAGTTAATAGTTTTATGTCCTTGTTGTAAGGGTAAAAATGGAAAAACCAAAAAACAAAAAGAAGCTATGCGTAAAAGGTTGATAAATTCAATCATTAAGATGTTACTAAAACTGAAAACCAAATTTCCCAAAGATCCTCATGCTAAATTAAATGATGAACTTTCTAAATTTGTTATTTTAGAATTCGAAAAATGGTGCAAAGAATATAAACAAAAACTGTCCCATGTAGATATTTTAGGACGTGGAAAACAGACGTGTATTTATCCATTTTCAGATATTAACCTATATATTGACAATATTTCTAACAAGGAATGGTTTAAAAAAAATATGATGAAAGATTTAGATAAATTTATTCCTGAATCTGGACATGGTAAAAATTGCGATAAAGCCAATCGTGCTTATCGTTTAAGAGGATTTAGACCGTTTAGACCCAAAAATAGAAAAGTTATTGCTTCTGGAGGAAAAAAAGATGTTAGGTCAAGAATGGTTCAATGTAAAGAGTGTGATAAAATTTTTTCTATTTTACCATCTTTTGTTTCTAGAGAAAAACACTATTCGATAGACATCATCGGAAAAGTACTTGAAGGTATCTTACTTCGAGGGGTTTGTTTACAATATGCACAAGAAATAGTTGAGTTA